>JABAHQ010026395.1_pt1 | contig 41110 bp, 43 predicted proteins | sample 7062091 | NCBI WGS metagenome assembly JABAHQ01 (sample SAMN14534359, study PRJNA622989) | marine sediment metagenome | biome: marine biome [ENVO:00000428]; feature: marine pelagic biome [ENVO:01000023]; material: deep marine sediment [ENVO:00002113] | place: India: Gulf of Kutch | collected... | reverse complement strand
TGATCTCCAATCCAGAATGAATCGGCGTTCTTATCATAAGCAATATGATGCACGGGAACCTGGGTAGGGATAGAGCCAATCAGTACTTCGTTGGTAAAATCCATGTGATAAATCGTGTCCTGTGCCGCACCCCCATACATGAATTGACCATCCCAGGCAAGATCGCGTAAACCGGACACCCCGGGAATTGAAAATGCCTTTATCAGGCTACCGGATTGATCGTAGCAATAAATCAGGTCAGAAGTTGCCGAAACCGAGTAATAGTATTCTCCGTCAAACTCAGCCCCGATATGGACTGAGTCGCCGGAAGCCGCCTCCAGGTCGAAGGCAAAATCCAGATCAAATGGGTTAAAGTTCCGGGATTTCTGAGGAACCTCTCTGGCTCTCTCATTGACTGAAAAATTTTGCGTACTCTTTGGATTGGTATTAAAAACGGTAATAGAATCAAGTTCTGCGTTCCACTGTAGGTCTTCGCCGCCTGTATTGGATATTATTATTGAAAAATCCATTGAATCTCCCTGCTGAATCCAAGTGAAGATAGCATCCGGTTCCACATCTATAGCAGGTGGTTCACTTTCAGGCAAAACTTGCGCTACACTGAAAAAATTGAGCATACTGACAAGCGTAAACGTAACGATCAACCAGGATAAGCTTCCCAGGATTGCCGTTCTCTCCTTACCGGTTATTTTTAGATTCATCATAACCTCGACTATTTGGATGATTAACATAAAATTACCAAAAAATTTTGGATAACACAATGGCTGTTCTGCTTAATAAGTAAGATCTCACTTGAAGGTGGGCGCATGAATCGCCATGAGCAATTTATAAGAAACATAGAAGCTGGAGCTTCCACTACAAAATCGTTCCAAGCCGGAGCTTGGAACGAGTAACAAAGGTTATACTAAAGCAGCTTCTCATTGACAAATTGACCGTTTATCCTTAATATTGTCGCGGCAGCTTGTTGACTGTGTATTTATAATGAAATATCAAAATCATTAAGAACTCCTGAGGGACTTTGTCGTTAACTCATTCTACATTATCAACCTAAATCAAGGGATTTGCCCATGCTCTCCTTATTCACTTACAAAGTGATCCATTTTTTAGGCATTGTAATGATATTTCTATCGCTGGGCGGCATGTTGACGCATGCCATTAATCAAGGAACGCGAGAACACCGCTGGCGAAAGCAAGTTGGAATTACCCATGGTCTCGGTCTGTTCTTCGCCGTGCTGGGCGGTTTTGGGATGTTAGCCCGACTGGGTATCCCCTGGCCCTGGCCGGGATGGCTTTTTGTTAAGCTTATTATCTGGCTGATATTAGGAGGAATGGTGATGCTAATTCTCAGAAAACCGGATAGCAGTCGAGTCATGTGGTTAATTACCATCGTTCTCGGTGTTGTCGCTGCATATTTCGGCGTGTTTAAACCATTTTAATTTCAGTGTACGCCAGTCATGAAGAATGATGACAGTTCTACCAATACCAGCAGTCTCTACATGGTCAGTACGCCCATCGGTAATCTGGAGGATATCACCCTGCGCGCTCTGCGAATTTTAACGGACGTGGATTTGATCTGCGCTGAAGATACTCGCACCACTCGTCAACTCCTTTCCCATTATGAAATCCGCAACAAATTGTTGAGCTATCATTCCTATAATGAAAGAAACCGCATCCCCCAAATTATCAACTATTTGAAAGAAGGACGTCAGATTGCGCTGGTGTCTGAAGCCGGTACTCCCGGTATTTCCGATCCCGGTCATCGACTGGTTAAGGCGGCGGTACAAAACGGATTTTCTGTCATCTCGATTCCGGGCCCTTCTGCTATTCTCGCCGCCCTGGTTTCTTCCGGATTACCCACAGACCGGTTTGTATTTGAAGGCTTTTTGCCCAAAAAGAAAGGCCGGCAAACCAGGCTTAAAAGTTTGAGCGAAGAATCGGGTACCATAATTCTCTATGAGTCAGCACCCCGGATTCAAAAAACTACAGAAGATATTGTAAAGTATTTTGGTAATCGTTATATTGTAATTTCGCGTGAATTGACAAAAAAATTTGAAGAATCCATAAGAGGATACGCCCAGGATTTACTGACCAGTTTAAGGACGCGTACATTAAAAGGTGAAATTGTTCTACTAATTTCAGGGAAGGATTTTAAGCCAATTGAAGAAAAATAATTTAAAAGAGAGTACAGATGGAAAAAAAGGGAATTACGATTTTACCGGATCCGGTAAAAAATTGGTTTTTAAAATTTATTGACCCACCTATAGAGTACATTGCCAGACATAACATTCATCCTAACTTTTTTACGATACTGGGCTTTATTATTAGTTGCCTTGGTGCATATTTCTATGCTGTTCAGCAACTTAGATGGGGCGGAGTTTTAATTTTATTAGGCGGTATCTGCGACATTCTGGATGGCAAAGTCGCCAGACGCTCAGGGTTGTCATCCAAATTTGGGGCAGTGTTTGATTCTACCCTGGATCGCTACGCGGAATTCGCCATGTATTTCGGAGTCGGATTTTATTTTTTAAAAGTAGACATGTTCCTGACCACCATAGCAGCTTTTCTGGCGCTGGGCGGCTCCATGTTAGTCAGCTATGTGAGAGCCAGAGCCGAGGGGCTTGGATATGAATGCAAAGTCGGAATAATGCAACGCGCTGAACGGATCGTATACATCGGTTTTAGTTCGTTGATTCATGAATACGCCTTGGTAGTGGTGATATGTGTTATTGCTGTTCTGGCCAATTTTACCGTCTTCCAACGAATGTACCACGTCTGGCGTACGGAAAAATCCGAAGTAAACAACGAACATTTAGACCAAACTCTGGGAATTTAACTGACAACTTTTGAGGAGTAAATGAATATGGCCACCGGGTTACCTAAAGTTAAAATAACGCCAGCAGAAGGACGTCTGGGTATACTGACCCCGGGTATGGGCGCCGTCGCCACCACCTTTATTGCCGGGGTAATTGCCGTTCGTAAAGGATTGGGAAAACCAATCGGTTCCTTAACTCAGATGGGAACCATACGCCTGGGTAAGCGAACCGAACATCGTGTTCCGCTTATTAAAGAGTTCGTACCGCTAACCAATCTGAACGATATATATTTTGGCGGATGGGACATTTTTGAAGACGACGCCTATCACTCCGCGTTACATGCCGGGGTGCTTGAGAAAGAACTCCTCGATAAAATTAGACCTGAATTAGAATCGATTAAACCCTGGCGAGGGGTCTTCCAGAGAGATTATGTTAAGAAATTAGATGGCAATTTTATTAAATCGGCCAGCAGCAAATGGGATTATGCCCAAATGCTTCTGGAGGACATTCAAAATTTCAAGCAAGAAAATAAATTGGATCGTCTGGTAATGGTATGGTGTGGCAGTACCGAGATATTTATGCAACGTGATACGGTTCATCAGGATTTGGATTCGTTTGAAGCAGCTTTGAAGGAAAATCATCCGGCAATTGCGCCCAGTATGATTTATGCTTACACTGCCCTAAAGATGGGCATTCCCTACGCAAATGGGGCCCCGAATTTAAGCGTCGATATTCCCGCTTTCCACGAGTTGGCGAAAGATATGCAAACTCCCATTGCCGGCAAGGATTTCAAAACCGGACAAACTTTAATGAAGACCATTCTCGCACCCGGATTAAAAACGCGTTTAATCGGGCTTTCCGGCTGGTTTTCCACCAATATTTTAGGCAATCGGGACGGCGAGGTGCTGGACGATCCGGCGTCGTTCAAAACCAAGGAAGAAAGTAAATTATCCGTGCTGGAATATATATTACAGCCGGATGTTTACCCGGATTTATATCAGGATTTTTATCACAAAGTGCGGATTAATTATTATCCGCCCCGGGGGGATAATAAAGAAGGATGGGATAATCTGGATATATTTGGCTGGCTTGGTTATCCGATGCAAATTAAGATTGACTTTTTATGTCGGGATAGCATTTTAGCCGCACCCATCGTGTTGGATTTGGCGCTGTTTCTCGATCTTGCCAAACGTGCTGAATTTTCCGGAATCCAGGAATGGCTCTCTTTCTATTTTAAGAGCCCGATGACCCTCCCGGATTTGTATCCTGAACACGATATCTTTATTCAGCACATGAAATTAAAAAATACCTTACGATTTATGGGAGGCGAAGAGCAAATTACCCACTTAGGTGCGGACTATTACGAATATTACAAGTAGGAAATCCGGAATCATCCATCCTATAAGGCGGTTGCGGATAATCGAGTAAGAAGAATAACACATTAATTTGTTTTTGTAAACACTACATTTAAATCAAATTGAATAATTTGAGGAAGTGGTTTATTTCTTCGCTTCCTCATTTTTTATGGCTGGTAGAAATGATAGGTGATCAACATTGTCGGATTCTCAAAAATCTCCTCTTAAAGATGTACTGAAAACTTCTTTTCCAGCTGTAATCGATCTTTCCTCACAAACCATTGCCTGGCTAATTGAAGTCATTTACATCGGCCATCTTTCTGCCGATGTGGCCGCCGCTGCCTTAGCCGGCATGGGCTTCTCTCTTCAGATCATTCTGCTTTCCTTTACGGTTGTGCTGACATTTGTGATGGGTGCATCCGTAATCATTGTGCGTTATTTGGGTGCTGATGATTCCTGGAACGCCAATCACGTCCTCGCACAGGCATTGATGATTGGCACCGTGCTCTCCGTTTTCATTTCCTTAATTTGGTATTTTGGCGGGGCTCAATTGCTGAATCTAATTGAAGAAGATGAACCGATTGCCAGAAACTATGGGCTTCAGTATTTACAAACTGTCTCCCTGTTTGGTCCGCTGGTTATCGTCAACTTTATTGCGCTGGGTATTATGCGCATGGCCGGAGATACCATCATAACCATGAAAATAAACTTATTCGCCAATATATTCCATCTCGCCGTGGGACCGGTACTAATCTTCGGATTATTTGGTGTTCCCAAAATGGAAACCCAGGGCGCGGCGTTAGCGGTGGGCACCGGGCACTCTTTGGCGTTTTTTGTGACCATGTATTATTTGAGAAGCCGGAAATCTGTGTTGTTCCTCTCTTTTAAAGAATACTCCAGACCGAATCTAAAAACATTCAAGCGGTTGTTTAAATTAGGCATACCCACAACAGTGGAACAGTTAGTCTGGGCGGCAGGACAGTTGGTATTNNGCGAGAATCCAATCGGTATTAACGATGGTATTTCACGGATTTGGTTTAGCTTCGATGACCATTGTGGGTAAAAGCATTGGAGCGGACGATACCCCGCAGGCATTGGCAGCCGGGAAAATTGCGGGAAGAATTGCGCTGGTTTCCTCCATGGTCATTGCTTTAGTTTTAGCCCTATTTAGAGACTTTTGGCTAACAGTTTTTACATCAGACCCTGAGGTGATTAGATTAGGGGCTAATGTACTCATTGTATTCGCTATTATTCAAATTCCGAAAGCAGTCAACATTGTCTTTACCGGCAATCTTCGGGGCAGCGCGGACCTGGCCTGGCTAATGTGGTTGGCGATGCTGAGCGTGATGATTTTTGAAGTCTTCGGAGCATATACCTTAGCTTTTATTTTTAATTTTTCGCTGGCCGGTCTCTGGCTGGTACAAGGAGTCGATGAAGCTTTTCGGCTAACTGCCAATTACTGGCGTTTTCGACAAAGTCGCTGGAAGGTAAAGAATATCTTTCAATAAGGAAAAAGAGACCCGGTAATTTCGATAATTTTAAATTAATTAGAGTGAAATGAAAAGTCCCTCACAAACAGCCATGCAAACTAATTTAATTGGTGAATATGCAAACTTATAAAAATTTCATATCGTTCGAAGGCATTGATTTTTCCGGTAAAACCACCCAAATAAAAAGATTAATTGCCGGTTTGAAAAAAGAAAATATTGAGGTGAAACTGGTTCGCGAACCGGGTGGAACAGTGATCTCTGAAAAAATCCGGGAAATATTACTGGATGCCACTTACCGGGAAATGGAGGCGCATACAGAGATACTATTATACTCTGCCGCTCGCGCTCAATTGGTTCACCAAAAAATTTTACCGCTATTAAAAGCCGGCGAATACCTCATTGCCGATCGTTTTTTTGATTCCACTACCACTTATCAGGGTTATGGCCGCTCACTCAATATTGCTTTCGTTAAGCAATTAAATCAATTTGCCACTTCAAATTTAGTCCCCTATAAAACCTTTTTTATCGATATCTCTCCGGAAGAAGCAGTTCGACGCAAAGAAAAGGCCGGGATAAAGAGCGATAGATTGGAAAGTGAAGATATTAGCTTTTATCAATCTATAAGAAAAGGATTTAAGAAGTTATGTGAGGAGAATCCGGAGCGATTTGTCACCATCCCCGGCCAGGGGAGCGTAGAAGAAGTCTCCCATCTCATAGAGGATACAATTAAGCAATTCTGGCCTATTTCCGAATGAGGATAAAGTTCAAACAAATTTTTACTCATCTTCCTGAAAATTTTGATTCACGCCCTGAATATTTTATTTTTTATATTTACGTTTCACGATTGATAAGTAACAAAGTTTACAATTTATCAGTATCATTGTGAAGCGAAGATTTGTAACGTAAACTACTGTCAGAGTTTGCCGAATTTATATAAATAAGATAGAGGTGAGATATTATATTTAAGGCCGCTGTTTAACGAGATTAACGTTTCCGGCCCTTATAATAACAATTGTCCGCCATATCATAGGAGATTGTTTATGTTTCGAGGCAAAAAATACATTTCATTCGTCGTCGCCTTCAGCGTCTTTTTTTCGATTGGCTGGTTATTTAATGGTTCAATGGCCAACAACGATGATGTTTATCATAAAATCGATAAAGGATTATTTTATCTCAAAGAAGTTTTTGAGAAGCTGTCCCACAATTACGTAGATGAGATAGATCCCAAAGAGCTTAGCGAATCCGCCATCGATGGCATGCTGGAAGAATTTGATCCGTATACGGTATTTTTTGAAGACCCCGGTTCGCATCAAATGCGAATGATAACCCGCGGCAAGTATGGGGGCGTGGGTATGGAGATCGGTATCCAGAACGATCGGATTACTGTTATTGCCCCAATGGAAGATACTCCGGCCAAAAAAGCAGGTATTCAGGCCGGCGATATCATAATTAAAATTGATGGCATTTCTACCGAAGAGCTTAGCCTGGAAGAAGCATCCCAAAAATTGAGGGGTAAAGTAGGCACAGAAGTCACAATTGAAATTGAACGACCGGGAATAGAGACGCCCATTACCCTGGAATTAACCCGGCAAGAAATTGTATTAAATGATGTGACTTACGCTGATTTTATCGAGTCCAATACTGTATATATTAAATTGTCTGCTTTTTCTGACAAAGCTGGCCGAGAATTAAAGCAAGCCATTAGACAGCTCCAATCCCAAAAACCGATTCACCGCATTATTCTGGACTTGCGGGGAAATCCCGGCGGCTTATTAACATCTGCCGTCGAAGTGGCAGATATATTTTTACCCGCCGGAGAATTAGTTGTCTCGACCCGTGGTTTTCATGAAAATGAAAATGAATTTCTGACCAAAGACTCTCCCTTGCTTGCAACTCAACCGCTGGTGATCCTGGTCAATCAATCCAGCGCCAGTGCTTCGGAAATTGTAGCTGGAGCCATCCAGGATTTGGATAGAGGTGTTCTGGTTGGCAAGGAAACTTTCGGGAAAGGGCTGGTTCAAAAAGTCTATCCGATTGACAAAATATCTCAATCTTATTTGAAAATTACTACTGCCAAGTACTATACCCCCTCCGGCCGCTCCATTCAAAAAGAACATTATAAAGAGAATAGTGAGCTTTTTGTAAATTTGTCGGACACAACAGAATATGACAAGAACGTGGACTATTACACCAAAAACGGACGGGTGGTTCACGGCGGCGGAGGCATCCATCCTGATATTATTGCAGAGCAGGAAGAAATGGACCGTTTTCTAAGAAATCTTCAGGGGAGAGGATATTTATTCCGATTTACGGTGGATTATCTGAGTCAACATTCCGATCTGCGAGAAGCGGATACAGTGAAAGTTTCCGATCAGGTGTTGGCTCAATTTAAATCGTTTTTGCAGGAAGAAGAGTTTGATTATCAATTGGAAGGTGAAAAGGAACTGGAAAAATTTTTGGAAATTTCTGAGAAAGAAGGATACGGCGCAGACGTTCAGGATTTGGTGACGGTAACGATGCAAAAATTGCAAGCCAGAAAAAAGAATCGATTCACAAAACAAGAGGAACAAATCAGATGGTTACTGGAAGCTGAATTTGCCGATCAGTTGCATGGCTCTAAAGCTCGGACTCGCAAAATGTTATCAAAAGATCAACAGGTGAAAAAAGCAATTCAGGTTTTACAAAATATGCAGCAATATCAGCAAATTTTGGCAATTAACGAATAGACCGATTTTCACAAGCATTTCCCAACTTATTCCCGATAATGATTATAAAGGTGACTGAGGATTCCATCATTATCGGGATTTTTTGTGAAGAATCGACTTTCCATAATATATTGATTTCAAAATTGAAATGACTTAAACTTTGTCCTTTTGATTTTAGCAGAGAATGAGATCGATAAGTTGCTCATACAATTCTTCTTTGAGAGCAAACGTTTGACTTTATGGAGAAGATTTGAAAATATTTATCACGCGGAGAATTCCCAAAATTGGGATTCAATTATTGCAAACAAAGTTCGAAGTAGACCTCTATCCGGATGATACACCACTGGCTAAAGATATTCTAAAGCAGAGGGTCAATCAAGCAGATGCTTTGGTAAGTCTCGTTGTCGATCAGATCGATCGGGAGGTGATTGACGCAGCACCTCGTTTGCAGATCATCTCCAACCATGCCGTCGGCGTGGATAACATTGATATCCAATATGCAACTGAACGCGGGATTGCCGTTACAAATACGCCGGGGGTGCTAACCGACGCTACAGCCGACTTAGCATGGGCCTTATTGATGGCAGTTTCTCGCCACATTGTGACAGGCGACCGGATGGTTCGATCCGGGAATTTTACCGGCTGGGATCCGCTCATGTTATTAGGGGCGGATATGGTGGGGAAAACATTAGGAATCATCGGTGCCGGGCGGATCGGAACCGCCGTTGCCAAACGCTCCACCGGTTGGGATATGCACATCCTCTATTTTGATCAGAGTCGTAATGATTACCTGGAGAGGCAATTAAATGGCAAAAAAGTTTCTCTGAAAGAACTATTACAAAAATCGGATTTCGTGACAATTCATTTGCCCCTCACCACCGACACCACTCATTTGCTTGGCGAAAATGAACTGAATTTGATGAAATCAACGGCATATTTGATTAACACCGCGCGCGGCCCAATTGTCGATGAACAGAGTCTGGTAAATGTCCTTCAGGAAGGGAGGATTGCCGGCGCTGCTCTGGATGTGTTTGAAAATGAGCCCAAACTCACCCCCGGATTGGCCGAACTAAACAATGTGCTCTTAGCACCTCATATTGGCAGTGCAACAATCAATACACGTAACAGGATGGCAGAAATTGCGGCTCAAAACATTATCAACATTTTTAATAAACAACAACCGATTTCCATTGTTAACCCGGAAGTCCTAAAAAAGTTCGGAATACAGAATTAGAAAAATATTTGATCCGAATTATGAAAGCAGAATAATTGTGTTCAAATATACAAACGCTAACAAAAACTGAAGAGGATGCAATGGGAAACTTAAATGGTAAGCAAATTGCGATTATTGTCGGACAAAAAAATTATAATGCCGAGGAGTATGATTACTTGATTGAAACCTTTGAGAATGAAGGCGCCGTCGTGTGCACAGCCAGTAACTCTTTACAAAAAGCACTTGCCCGGTTGGAAGGCTACACCACACCAGACTGTAAAATTAGTGACATCAACGTTGATGAATTTGATGCGATAGTTATTATAGGTGGGTACGGCAGTCGAGTTTATTTGTGGGACGATAAAACCACCCATGAAATAATCCGACAATTTGCCCGTCACGGTAAATTGATTGCCGCCATCAGTACCGCTCCGATTGCTCTGGCCAATGCAGGAATACTGGATAACAAAAAGGTAACCATATACCCTGATTATGATTCAACCGTAATATTAGAAGACCTGGGGGTAAAATACGTTCACGATAACCTGGTGGTTGACGATAATATCATAACCGCAAGTCATTCAAAATATGTTAGCAAATTTGCGGAAGCACTTATGGACAAATTGAAAGGCTAAGGATGCCCGACAAACCCACAAAAGCTTATAAAAATTTAGATTTCTTAAATAGCCCGGATGCGCGAACCCTGAGAATTTTGGCAGAATATCTGNNCAAATCTCGTTTTAATCGACTGAATGTAGAAGATACAATTGTCTTTTTTGGTTCGGCCCGTTGCACTGATAGACAAACTGCGGAAAAACGCTTAAAAAATTGCGAAGCAGAATATAATACGAACCCCTCTGCAGAAAACGCTAAACAAAAAAAAATTGCTGAGAAACAATTAGAGATTTCCAGTTATTATGAAGATGCCCGCACTTTGGCGCGGCTTCTCACTGAGTGGTCATTGAATTTGAATAATACGCAACGACGATTTTTAATTACCTCCGGGGGCGGACCCGGCATAATGGAAGCGGCAAATAGAGGAGCGGCAGACGTTCCCGGAGGGCGATCTGTAGGTTTAAACATTTCTATTCCCACAGAACAATTTAGTAATACTCATATAACCGATTCATTGAACTTCGAATTTCATTATTTTTTCACCCGAAAATTCTGGTTTATATATCTGGCCAAAGCATTGGTCGTCTTTCCGGGCGGTTTCGGTACTATGGATGAGTTATGGGAAGTCCTTACTTTATTGCAGACGCAAAAAGTATCAAAACCAATGCCGGTTGTTTTATACGGAGAAGACCATTGGAAAAAATTAATCAATTTTGATATGTTGGTTGAAAATTTAATGATTGATGAAAAAGATTTAGCACTCCTGTATTTTTCTAATACGCCCGATGACGCATTTCACTATTTGAGTCACGAATTACATGAACGATTCCTGAAGTAGGTAAAACCCAGTTTATGGCTTATGGATTTTTGTTCGCAGTGCTTACCGGTGTATTCTTTGGATTACAAGGTACATTCGGTAAATTTATTTCCAAAGGTTTACCTGCTTCTTTTTTAACCTGGGCCACCTTTGCCTTTACCGCCCCGTTTGTCATTTTATTACTAACCATAACCGGTATTCCGGAAATCGGTTGGGCACAATTCAGCTGGTCTACATTAACTAGCTTTGTGGTGAATGTAATTGCCTGGAACTTGTTTTTTCGCGCTTTGTCTGCCTCGCCGCTCTATTTGACTATGCCCTTTACTGCTTTTACCCCTTTGTTCTTAATTCCGATGGGCTTTATTATTTTAGGTGAGCTTCCTGGTGTATACGGTCTGGTCGGGATTTTGCTCATCATTAGCGGCGCTTATGCCATTCATCTTCAATCTAAAAATATTTTTCAACCGCTTTTGAGTGTTTTGCGGGAAAAGGGCTCCCGGTTTATGCTTGTCGTTGCGGCTATCTGGTCGATTTCCTCATCGGTTGAAAAGGTTGCAATTTTAAACAGTTCTCCGCAATTTTATGCAGTTATTATTCACCTGCTTTTAGGAACAGCTTACTTTCCGGTTGTATATTTTCGTCATCGCCATTTACTTCAGGAATTACCCCACCACTTATTAAAATTTTTTATTATGGGAGCAATTTCCGGCTTATTGGTGATTTTTCAGTTCACTGCTCTCATCTATCTGGATGTGAGTTATGTGATTGCATTTAAGCGTGCCGGGGTTATCGTAAGCGTATTTCTGGGATTTTTATTTTTCGGAGAATCAAAAATTGTAAAAAACCTGATAGCTACGACGGTCATAGTAAGCGGCGCGCTGTTTATCATCCTCGAATAGCGATTGCCCACGATTGCCGGTAAATTTTTGTCCTTGCTTATATTTTGGTTTTTCGGTATATTTATAAATTATTAATAATTATAAAATAAACTAATATTTATGGGGAGCATGCCTGAACTTCGGAAAGATCCTGTTATCGGAAGATGGGTGATAATTTCTACCGATCGCGGTAAGCGACCTAGTGATTATGCAAGTGTTAAAGAAGAAAAAATTGAAGGGTTTTCTCCATTTGCTCCTGGCTACGAAGAAATGACCCCTCCCGAAATTTTTGCAATTCGCCCTACCAATACCCAACCGAATACTCCGGGATGGACACTTCGTGTAGTTCCGAATAAATACCCGGCTCTGAAAATTGAAGGTCAGCTAAATCGTCGGGGAGAAGGAATTTATGATATGATGAATGGTGTCGGTGCTCATGAGGTGGTTATTGAAACTCCCGAGCCTTCCAAAAACTTGAGTGAATTAGAAGTTGCTGCAATTCAGGACGTCTTCAGAGTATTCAAAGATCGAATTCTGGATTTAAAAAAAGATATCCGTTTAAAATATGTAATGATCTTTAAAAATCAAGGCCTGGCTGCAGGTGCCACACTTAGCCACTCTCATTCTCAAATAATTGCTACCCCCATAATTCCAAAAAGAGTGCTGGAAGAAATTGATGGCTCAAAGGTTTATTATAATCTTAAGGAACGATGTATTTTCTGCGATATCATACGTCAAGAAATGAGAGACAATATTCGAATTGTTTACGATGAAGAGCATTTTGTAGCTATCGAACCTTATGCTGCTCGCTTCCCTTTTGAGACCTGGATACTTCCCAAGGAACATTTTTCTCACTTTGAAACGAGTGATGAAAATCGTTTGAGACACCTGGCCATTACAACAAAAACTGTTTTGTCCAAGTTGGATATTGCCCTACAATCGCCACCCTATAACTTTGTGTTGCACTCAGCTCCGGTGCAAGATCAATCGATGGCCCACTACCACTGGCATATTGAAATTATGCCGAAGCTCCAAAAAATTGCCGGATTTGAGTGGGGAACAGGTTTTCATATAAATCCAACCAGTCCGGAAGCAGCAGCACGCTACTTGAAAGAAATTGTTATTTAAATCATAAAGGGATCCCAATGAAGGCATTTAAAGTTTGCTACGTCTCCACCGAAGTTGCGCCCTTTGCAAATTCAGGAGGTTTGGCGGACGCCTCAAGACTTTTACCTGTCGCTTTAAAAGAGATGGATCAGGATATACGACTAATGATGCCCAAATATAAATTGATTAACGAAAGAAAATATGTGCTCAGAGAAGTCATTCGTCTTAGAGAAGTCTCCATTGATTTAACCGGTGAAGCCAAACTCGCAAACGCCAAAACTGCTTTTTTACCTAATTCAAAAGTGCATGTTTATTTCTTGTCTGTTCCGGATTATTTTGACAGAAAAGGAATCTATGCTGATCCGCAGTCAGAGGTATCCTATTCGGATAATGCGGAAAGATTTGCGTATTTTTCCAAAGGTGTGTTGGAAACGTTAAAATTACTTCACTGGCAACCGGATATCATCCATTGTTGCGATTGGCCGACCGCACTGATCCCTTTTTATTTGAAAACCCATTATGTTAATGATAACTTCTTTGAACATACCCGAACCTTATTAACCATTCACAACCTTGCCTCTCAGGGAATCTTTTCTTTGGAAACAGGAAAAGCAATAGGCATTGCGTATCAGTATCTGCAAGAGGGTAAGGAATTTGAACATGATGGGCAGTTAAATTTGCTCAAAGGCGGCCTTCACTTTGCTGATTTGTTAAACACAACCAGCGATCAGTATTCCAAAGCCATATTTTCCAATCCGGAGCTTGCTTATGGGTTAGGAGACATCCTTGAACAACGCAAGAAAGACTTATACGGTATTATGAATGGTGCGGATTATGAAAAATGGTCTCCTGAAACTGACAAAAACATCCCCGTGCAATATGACGCCAAATCTTTGGAAGATAAGAGCTTTAGTAAAGCAGAGCTGCGAGAACATTTAAAATGGCAAACCGATGCCTCCCTGCCCTTAATTGCAATGATGACCGAAGTTCTGGATCAGGGAGGACTGAGTCTGTTAATGGAATTACTGGAAGATATAATAAAGTTGAATGCGCAGCTTGTCATCATGGGCAATCGGTTAAAACCGGATCAGGTCAAGCGCTTTCAAAAATTTGCCCAAAAAAATTCATCTAAAGTCGCTCTGTTGGAAAGATTCGATAATCGTTTAGCCCATCTCATGTTAGCCGGGGCAGACATGTTATTTTTACCTTGCGAATTGGATACCGGCTATAGTCTGCATTTGCAAGGATTACGATATGGCACCGTGCCTATTGTCAGAGAAGTTGGTGGATTTGCTGATAGTATCAATCAATTCAATCCTGAATCCGGAAAAGGGAATGGCTTTACTTTTGAGAAATTCGATAAAGCGTACCTGCTAAAAACCCTTAAACATGCTTTAAACTTATGGGAGGATAAGAAAGCCTGGAGTAAACTGCAGAAAAATGGAATGCGTGAGGATTTTTCCTGGAATGTGATCGCTCAGAAATATATAAAACTCTATGAGAAAGCGATTAAAAAGAAATGAGAGAGTTAATTAAAAACGAAAGCGTGTTGTAACACCCAATGTTGTTCCTTTGCTGCTCGAATTCGGAAAAAGACTGCCATGATTAAGATAAGCAATATCCAAAATCCAGTATTTTAAATTTAAGCCAATCCCTAATGCCAAGGATGTTTTCATCTTCCCTCCCAGCGATATCCCTCCCCGTAAAGGCATTACATTAACTGTTGTATACTCAATTCCTAAAGCAATGCGGGGAGCCGTTGTTCCCTCCAGTCGATTGTTTAATCCCTGCTCATATTCGGCTGTTACCAAAACATCAGGACGCCATCGATACGCGGCAGCAATATCCAGAGCCTTCGGTAAGCCACCTGAATAACTGCTCAGGGTAATGGTGGTATCCACAGTCTTTCTGATCGGACTGCGGGGATCGCTTCCGATAAATTCAATATCCTCCTCAAGCAAATCGTCAATGACACCGGCAAGTTCCAGGCTATCACCACGGAAACTAATAATTTCCTTCTCCGTTTCATTATCCCAATTAATACTGCCAAAAACATTTAAAAATGTAATGCCAACGCTCCACTTTTGGTTGTTGAAGCGAACTAACGTTCCCAAGTCTGCAGCAATCCCCTTCCCTCCTTGTGAAGAAATTATTTCCGCATTGCCGTCCAGCTGCATGTATGGGTTCTGATTGTTTGGATCGGAATCTTGTAATTGGGCCTGTGACTGCAAAATTTCCCCGTAAAAGAGTCCGCTGAGGTATTTAAAAGTCAAACCTGCGGAGATAAAATCTAAGAAATCATATTTTTCCGCTAACTGATGGATTGGGTAGGCGCCGCTGAACGATATTCCAAGCCCTCCCCACCCCGAACCGTCGGAATCATCGAAATTGTAAACTCTGCCTGGTTGCTGGTTCCCGGTCAAGGGTAATTCAAATGCGTCGTGGGGGGCATTTAAAAAACCGCCTCCCAACCCGATGAGAGACAGACTATAATTTTGTACATAAAATGCCAGTGTATTTACTTTTGCAAAACCATCTACTCGTAACCCGTCATCAGGTATCAGATCCAGAATGTCATTTACATCGTCAGCGGTGAGGAAGTCTCCGCTGGTTAAGTATTTGTCATAATCATTCTTATTAAAGCTGTTATTAAAAATACCTATATTGGCAGAAATTAAGTTGAATTCAAAATTAAAATCATTTTGGAGTGCGAGGGTGGCCGGATTCAGTCCCACATGTCCTAAGCCACGGGTATCCGCACCATTGCTGAATGCCATCCCGGTACCCCGGCTATCTATTACCTGTTGTCCAAAAGACCAACTAAAAGCTAGGATGAACCAACAAAAGAGCCATTGAATTATTTGGTTTCTCTGCATAATTGTACTCTGGATATTGAATGAAATTTTTATGGTTATGCCACTAATTATTTTCGTCATCTATCAGAACTGCAATATTCACTTCACCCAAAATCTCCACAAAATCACTATAACGCAGAAAGACAAAGTGATCGGATGGATTGAGTAAAAACTGATATCCATATCGAACCGGCGGTCTGGCAAAGAGTTGAATTTCTCGGCGCGTTAATCCAATCTCCACCTCTCTCTGATTGGTGCCGGTTACCAAACCTGACTGAGGATCTGTTGGTGCGGCATTAAAATTGATTTCTTTTATAAATCCTAAAGAAGTATCAAACTGAGAATCGTATAAATTCGTATCTGCCATGTCTGTGGTGACCACGACTCGTACGGCTCCGCCTATCGGTGTATGATTTAGGAGGTTAAATTTCATGCTCGCATTCAGTAAATGTTCCTCAGAAGCATCTTGGACTTCTTTATCGAGTTTTTCTTTAGTAAGAATGCTGTCCGGGCCATCAAAGCGTGCGGTATCATTAAGGTTGGCCTTCATGGGAGTTTCAAACAAGTAGCCTACTCCAATTCTATTTCCCCGGGCAATATTTGCATCACCGGAGACTCTTACAATCCCGTCCACCCGGATGGAAGTGGGAAGAATATTTAAGAAATTCACAAACTCAGGATTATTCAGGAGGAATCGAGTTGTAGCGGAATCACCTACTTGCGCAGGCGAATTAAATTCAAGATTTGGTAAATTTAGAAATGCGCTATCCGTTCTAATTCCATTTTGATTTTTGTGAAAACCGGTAATACTCAAATCAGCAGATAAATTTTCCATGACAATATCCGTAGTGATTTTCAATAGTAATGAAGCATCGGCAACTTCGATATCGCCATCAAATCCTTCGTAATTAGCGACCTGGCTTTCTTCAAACGGTTCAATTTCAATAGAATCCTCGGCTAAAAAACCGGAAAATGATTCCAAAAATATCGTGTCCGAATCCACATCAACCGTTACACTGTCGTTGCTGGTTGCCAGAACAAAATCCTGAGATGGTTCGGTTGAGCCGTTAACGATAATTGCCAGGCTGTCGATCAATTCTCCCGGGTTATCCGGATTTATGATTTCATAATCGTCCATAACGATTTCTTTAATTTCGGTAGCATTCGGAGCAAAACTAAAGCTTTCGGTGAACGGATCATTCGGGGGGACCCGAATGGCCGGAATGGTGAATTCTACATTGGAGGTTAGTTGCAGGTGATTGGTAAATGCCAACCTGATTCTACCCCGGTCGATAACCGCCTGCCGAAGACGGTTTTCATCATCATATCCCACCTTTACGATATCATTATAGACCTGTGGAGCAAGTTTTACAACGGCCTCATCCGCCTTGATATTTTCAAGAAACAATCTAATTGAGAATCCTGCTGTATCTAAAAGCGTTTGAGTGACTTGAATGGTGGTATCCTTGGAAGTGGTGATTTGATATTCGAAACGAATTGGCGAATAAATCCATTTGTTTTCGATTCTTGTCACTGCTTGCGCTTCTTCTCCTGGGGAAATCGGATCGGCAAAATTAAAGGTGGTAATTGTCTGATTCAGGCTATCATTAATAACAGAAATCTGCAACCCATCAGGAGAGTTTGAATTTGGGCCGAGAATTAACGGCATTCGGTTGGTAACCATTAATCGCATATCACCATTTAAAATATGAATTCTTTTGAAATCTTCAGCTTCTATAACGGTCGCATGGGGAGAAATCGTTGTTTCTGGAATGGTAATTGTCCGGCCGATAAGCGAATCGAGTCCGGGAAGGAGAGTGTCCAATTTGATTAATCCGGATTCTATTGGGGCGAGGTTGCCTAAATTCAAAGTATCCAGATAAACATTTTCTACCCGATCTTCCGGCTCAAGGCTCAGATCTTCTGCGGTTATTTCTTCAGGATCTATTTCCCCATCGATTGAAATAAACAAACTGTCGTTTTTCGTTATCACGTTAGGGTTCTTCACAATTTTTTCTCCCACAACGAAACGCTCCGGGAAAAAAGGAATACGCACCAGCACGTTCCAGGAAGGCATTACCGGTTCATCGAAACTGCAACTGATGATTTGGATACTAACTAAAATGAAAAATCCGATGATAAGTTTTCTGAGCATTTTATATTTCCATACTTTATATTGAAATAATAATATAATCTATAAAGGGCCTGCATAAGTTAATGGTCATCACTTTTCAATTATCATTGCACCAAAGAAAGAGAAATTGAGATGGTTCACTGTCGACAATAATTCGATTTAAGGTTCATGAGTTAACTAATTTCTTCTGGTTGATGCTCAGGTCTGAGCAAATCAAATATAGTTTTAACCGGATTAAAAGTAATGATAGGCACCTCCACAAATATGGTGTTCCACTTAGCCATTCCGCCATTCCAGAGACCGGGCTTTTCAAGAGCCTTCAAATCCCTTCCATTAAGAGTTTTTTGAGAGATAATGCCACTATTCGGATCAGTAAAATCAGGTAGGTTAAACGGCTTTCCTGTAAAGTCGCGCACACCGCAAACCAGGTCAACCGGATTAAAATGGGTGGAAGATTCCCATATATTCCTTTGGTCGGGAGAGGACATATCCACCTGGGCTGATTCCACAATCTGCAGGCAAGATAAACCAGGATCCGGGTCTATCCAAAACGGTCCTCCTCCGGGTTCGCCTTCATTCTTTACCATGCCGCAAACTCGTAGCGGACGATTTAGCTGTGAATATAGAAAACGAATTTGGGCGTCTTTAGATGCCTGCTGTATTTCCGCAGGTGCAAATATCGATAAATTTTCTTTAGCGAAACCAAACATTTGTGACATTAAAGTTGTGTCGATATTTCCGGTGGCGAGCTTCCTTAGATAGTCAAATATCTGGTTTTGAATCTCAACTAGATATCCCCCCAGAGCTCGTTTGTAGATAAAGGTTTCATGTTTGAGACGATCTGGTATGACATTATCAATATTTTTAATAAAAATGATATCGCCATTTAATTCGTGAAGATTTTCCAGCAGAGCGCCGTGTCCGCCCGGACGAAAGTGTAACTCCCCACCATCCTCTCGAAAGGGCTTATTTTGCAAATCCACGGCGATAGTGTCGGTAGAGGGCTTTTGAACGGAAAAAGTGATTTTAAAGCGGATATTATCATTTTCATAGTGCTCACGAATTTCACGGAAAAAAGAATTGATTTCCGATTGAAATTGAGGGGAGATGGTAAAATGTATTCGGCAAATGCCATCCCGGTCCCGTACATAAGCAACTGCCTCAGCTAATTGTTCCTCAAACGGCGCACGATTGCGATATTTGTAGCGATGAAATTTAATAAGCCCTTTGGGAAGATTGGTATAATTCAACCCATCCGGTTCAAGTAGTGCCGCAAGAATTTCTTTGTATTGTTTTTCTTTAATCAGATTGTTAAAATCAAATCCTTGTTTATCAAGCATAGATTTTAAATCATCATAGAATGCAAACCTGTGAATATTTTCCAGGAATTTATTTAATTCCAGAAAACTGGGCTCGCCTTGCTCAACTTTCTTGCTGATCTGTTCGCCGGAGAGTTCTTTCATTTTCGAATACACGCCAAAAAGAGATTTAAACATTCGTGTAGCTGCACCAGAAGCGGGAACAAACTTCATAGCCCGGCCTTTTGCGGCTTCTTCCTGAAACGCTGAGGCCAATCTATTCAGCTCTTTTTTATCTAATACGTTAATCCCATCGTCTCTGGTACAGGGTCGATTGAGTCGAATCCGCGGGATGCCTTTTTCAAAGGCGGTTAATTGGGAATGTATTTGAGCTTCGGATATTCCTTTAGCAGCGAGCTGTTGTTTGTCATCAGCAGATAACATCATTGCTTATTTATATTATATTTTTGGTGAATACGTTTAATTAGTTATTAAGCCCATCGTCTATTGCACTCGAGATAAACTCGGGGAAGCAATTGCAAATGCATCAAATAAAATTTTTGGCATTGGTTTGGGTGGCGTTTTTTTCAACGACAGCCTCCGCCTTTGAAATCTCGATTGACAGTAAAGTGGCGTCATCCTTCAATGAAGGCGATTTGCACCAAACTTCTACATTCTGCAATAGTTGATCTAAGCTATCCTCTATAGTTAAATGTGCCAAGTCTTGTAAAGTTGTCAACATTTGTTCATTCCCGAAAAGTTCATTTTGTGGATTTTCTGCTTCGGGAATTCCATCGGAATAAATAAAAATTCGATCGCCTGGGGAAAGCTGGAGTACTTGTTGCTGATATTCAGCATCTTCCATGAAACCAATTGGCATGCTCCGCACCCTTAAGAGTTCTGCTTCCGATGTCTGCGACATATAGATGATCCCCGGATGACCGGCGGACACATAACGCAGCTGATTCGTTGTTTTGTTCAATATTCCATAAAGCAGGGTAAAAAATTGCCCGTTATTCGGATCGATCTGAAAACGTTTATTTAGCTGATTTGCCACATGAGCGGGTTTGCTAATATAATACCCTGGCGGTGACTTTGTATGAGATTTCAGCAGCGAAGCCTGATCCAGCACTGGAGAAAGCATCCGGCTCAAGGTAACGGCGAGAAGCGCAGCAGAAACCCCATGACCGCTAACATCAAGCACATAGAAGCCGATTTCATCTTCATCCAAATTGAAGATATTGAAGATGTCGCCTGCCAATTCATCGCAGGGACGAAATCGCCAGGCGATATTAATTCCTTTCAACTGAGGAGGTGAGGTGGGGAGTAATGACTTTTGTATCTCTGCGGCTGCCTCTAAATCTAATTTCATGCGTTCGTTGGCTTTTTGTAAATCAACGTTTTTCTGCGATAAACTTTCTTCCAATTGAATGATTCGTTCACCAGCACGCAGGCGAACTCGCAATTCATCGCGATCAAACGGCTTGGCCACAAAATCATCAGCTCCCGTATCCATTCCAATGACCAAGTCTTCTTTTTCGGATTTTGCAGTCAACATAATGATGTAAACATAGTCACTGGATTGATTTTCCCGAATGTGCTTGACCAATTCAAGTCCGTTCATTTCCGGCATCATCCAATCGGTAATAACGATTTCAAACCGTTCTTCCTTAAAGGCTTGCAAGGCGTTTATACCATTGTTAGTACTGACGAATTCATAGCCCCATTTTTCCAGAGTCTTCTCAAGCATTCTTCTGGAAACCGATTCATCTTCAGCAATTAAAATTTTCATATAGTTGTTATCCAATACATTCAAATTTTTCTATCAATACCGATTCATATATATCATCGAACCATTGAACACATTCTTAATAATAAACTATGGGGCGAGCCGATCGATTTCCCATCCCCAATCAGTGCGGGAATAAAGTATACGATCATGCAACCGATGTTCCCTGCCCTGCCAAAATTCCATTTGCATCGGTGTGACTCGAAAACCGCCCCAGTTTGCTGGCCGGGGGATTTCTTTGGTTTTATATTTTCCCCTGATTTCAGAAAATCTCCTTTCTAAAAATTGTCGACTCTCAATAACGTGACTTTGCGGTGATGCGCAAGCACTAATTTGACTCTCATAAGGGCGAGTCCGAAAATACTGATTGGAATCTTCGGCAGAAATTTTCTCTACCAGACCTTGAATCCTTACCTGCCGATGAACCATTGGCCAATAAAACAAGAGTGATGCAAATGGATTTTCATATAATTCCCTACTTTTCCGACTTTCATAATTTGTAAAAAAGACGAAACCATCGCCGTCGAAATGTTTTAATAAAACCGTTCGAGACGAAGGCACGCCACTCTTTGTGGCAGTCGAGAGGGTCATTGCATTGGATTNNTGTGCAAAGCCTGCTCATACCACTTTTCAAACTGTGAAATAGGATCCGGATCAATAGTTCGCTTATCCAAATATGTTTCACTGAGATTTTTCTGCACGTTGTGGAAGATTGACTTTTTGTGATAATAAGTTTATAAATATTATTGCTCTTATATTACGGTTCAAATTTAAAATAGTGTAAGAAAAATTTCAATTATAAACAGCTACTTTTGAACATTACCTGGCCATAATTTAAATGATTGTAAGCGGCGCGAAACAAGATTTATTTTTTTATGGAAACGTTTTTAGGAGGGGATGGAATGCCGAAACATTCCATCCTGTTGCGGGGGAGGAGATATACTTTATTTACCTTTCTTAAGTTTATTCAAGAAACTCTTTAATTCTTTGCTTTTCAATATTCGTTCGGCGATCTCTTGCAAAACGTCATCTTGGTCGTAGAATTTACTGGCAATTCGCTCTTTGATTAACTCCAGCCGTTCTGCTGATAATGAGGATTGAGCTTCAGACAGCTTCTTTGCTTCTTTCGAAATATCCGCCTTATCTGTTTGTTGATGATTGTCTCTACTCACTTTTTTAGCCATGTTTACCTTATCCACGTTAACGACATAGTTTAGATTATCAATTGTGTTTATCTTCATTGCTCAAGTTATCCCGGTTAGTAAATTTTCGAAATTATTTTCTTGCGATTGACCTTTTTCTCATAAGATTTGAGAAACTCTAACCCGTTGTTTATATTAACGATATTATCAATTAGTCTCTTTTTCTTTTCGTTTATAGAATCGTATATTTTGTTATTGACTTTAGTCACTTTTTTTAAATGTTCGTTAAAAATTTTTTGAATCGCTCTTAATTCTTCTGTATCGGACCCATTTTGCCCCCCAATTAAATTTGTAAATTCGCTCCGTATTGTTTCAAATTGGTCGATCAATTTCTGTCTGCTCTGCAAAAGTATCTGAAATTCGTTCCACTTATTTTTCTGCGCCAACTGCAACAGTCTTTCTGTGCTCTGCTGGATATCGCCAAAAATTAATTGCATTTCTTGCAATTTTTCAATCGCTGTTTTTGCGGTATGTGAATTGCTAGTATTTGACATCAACTTCAGTTCCCGAGTATTCTGGTTGTGGATAGCTCTGTTTTAGCGCTTCAATCATTTTAAAATAAATCTCCGGAGGTAAAGTGTGTAATATCTCATCCGTTTCCGGATTTCGAATGACCAACATCTCTTTACCGGTTTCTTCACTCTTCTCTATTCTAATCTTAACACCGCTTCCGTTTAACCTTTCCTGGACATCTTTAACTACCTCATAAAGATGTTTTCTCTTCTCCTCCAATCTACTGCGTTCCTTCTCAGATTTGTTGGATTCTTGAATTTTCTTTTGATTCAGCGCAAGGTCATGCTGCAATTGTTCCAAATTTTTTACTTTGCTTGAAAGTGTTTGAATCGATGCCTCAGTGGTTTTACTTTTAGCCTGCGCGGCTGTGCCTTGCAATGAAAGTCCGTTTTGTAATTTAGAAACTTCCATGATGAGACTCCTATAAATAATTTAAACATTGACTCATGTTAAATTGCTTTAATTACAATGAAAGCCCAAAAGATTGAGACAAAGTTGTCAGATAGTTCGATTGCGAATTAAACTGAGCCATTGCTGCCTGTAATTGTGCAAATTCATTGCGATAGTTTTCCAATTTTTTATCCACCGATTTCCGCATCAATTCGATTCGGTTATTTAACCGTGTAATTTGAGATTGAAGTACGTCTTTTCGCTGTTCGATTAGCCCGGTTCCACTGGTCATCTCATCTAATATTGAAGACAAACGGGCTGAATATCCGTCAGAAGAATTAAATAGCTGTTCAACCTGATCCAAATTATCCCGGATTATATCTTCCAATTGATCTGTATCACTTATACTCAACTTTCCATTGCGGTCAATTGAAAAACCTATTTGTGAGAGCAACCTCGGATCATCGCTTCCCAGCCCGGTTACCGGAGTTGTTAGTTGTTCGCGAAGCTGGAACCGCAAATTTGTAATTGAAAAATCACCACTAAAAGCAGATCTTTTAAATGTGTTCGTGTTTACCGAGGAATTGGTCTTTACAAAATCTACAACTTTATTATAGGCCTCTACAAATTCTTCAAGTTTGGCCTTAATACCCTCCACATCATTGGTCACATTGAGTGTTACCGGGGCTGCCCCGCTCTCCTGGGTTTTATGCAGCGTCACCGTCAAGCCGCTAATGGCATCTTCAAGTGTGTTAGAATTGCTTTGAACGGAGATACCATCAATTGTGACTTGTGCATTTAACTCTGAACTGTGGTAGATATAACCGCCGGAGGTCCCATTACTTTGGACGGAATCATTCATGCCGATGGTGGCGAGCAAACTACCGCTGGAATCGCTCAAACCCATTTCGTAATCCGCCCCTGTGTTTTCACTGGTAAAAACCAGTCGTCCGGTAGTGCCGGAGTCTTTTATTAAAGAAGCACGAATACCAATATCAGATTGATTGTTTACCGCAGTGATAATGTTGTTAAGTACCGTTTCATTATCCTCTCCACTACTGATACCCAGTGAGACCTGGGTCGTCGTGCCATCAATAGTTACATCAAAAGTATATGAGCCGGCACCTAAAGTAGATGAGATACCCGTTCCGCTAAGCGTGTATTGATTGGAAACAACCTTATCAGCTTTCGCTAATTGAGATACCGAGAGAGTATGGGAAGAGGCAAGCGCAGAGGACGATGCTGTAACCGTCGCGATAGTTTCATCCGAACTTGTAGCAGCTTTCTGTCCGAAAACCGAAGTGAGTCCTGAATATCCTAAATCCGTTACCAAGGATTCGAAGCTCGATAGTTTGGTCTTTAATTTATTAAACAAACCAATACGATCGTTAATGTCGGTTTTCCTGGACTCCAATGTTCGAATGGGTTGTTCCTCCAGGTGACGGAAATTTTGCATTAACGATTCAATACTACTGTTACTTAATGGAGAAATCATAACGATAATCCTCTAATCAAGACAGGTTAAATGCATTTGCCCACGCATCTCTTAATTCCTTAAAAATTTCCAAAGGTTGTTCAAAATCATTTTTGTATAAACAGTCTTGACAGTATCGATAGAGTTTGAACAAACCCATGGCTTCTTCATTTTCATTATAATCAAAGTTCAGAGCGGCAATAAGCTCAGTTAAAACCAAATTGGCTTTTTTTAGATCTTTTTTTGAGATTGAGACTATTCCGTAGTCATATAATTTTAATATCAATTCTTCTGGACTCGCGTTTAATATACTGTTTTGATTGTATTTATTAATCCCTTTTTGTGCATCAGGTCTTTTATAGGCAACTGCCGTTTCCATTCACTCACTCCTGTTTTCATTTTTGGTTACCATCACTTTAAACTTNNTAAACTTATTATTTAACCGGGAGAGAAGTCTTCAAGGTTTCAAGACTCCTCTCGCTCCGGCTATCCAAAAAGCTGCAACACGTTTTGCGGCGCGGCATTCGCTTGAGCTAACTGAATAGTTGCTGTTTGCTGCAGTATTTGCAGTTTGGTCATTTCTAACTGCTCTTTCGCAATATCAGCGTCCATAATTCTACTTGCCGCGGCATCCGTGTTAGTAATGGCAACTTGCACAGTAGATTCCTTTACGCCTAATCGCTGAATCAGTGATCCAATACCCTGCAACTCGGTGCTAACCCGAGAAATAGCCGTATCCAGGCTATTCAGAGTTGTGGTTATACTACTTCCCTGCAAATCGGAGGAAGTCAGATTTTGTAATCCAAAATCTGCAGAATCAATTGTCGCGTTTATGCTGACTGAAAGGGTATCTCCGCCATCTGCTCCGGTCTGGAAAACCTTGTTTGTAAAATTGGCATTTAATAACTGAGTGCCGTTAAACTTGGTTTCCGAGATTACATCATCGACTTCATCCAACATATCCGTCAGCTGAGTCACCAACGCTGACATTTCTTCTGAACCGTAACTTCCATTGCCCGACTGGATTACCTTTTCCTTCATACCCACCAGTATGTCGCTAATATTCTGCAAACCACCTTCGGCGACAGACAGAATATTCTTGGCTTCTCCGATATTGTTCAAAGCCGCACTCAGGGCTTTTGAACGCGCTTTCAGTTTCTGAGAAATCGTATAACCGGCGGGATCATCGCCAGCGGAATTGATGCGCTTTCCACTGGCCAGGCGCATTTGATGAGTACCGATCTTACTGTTCAACTTGTTTAGTGCGTTGAAGGCGTTAAGCGCCCCCACATTCGTAAGAATCCTGGAACCACTATAAAATGCCATTGTAAATACCTCCGTGTATATTTAAACATAAACCGGGCGTCCGTGCCCGTTTAATTAATAAAGATTATCGTTTGAATCTAAATAGACTTTAGGAATACAAGAACTTAGGGATTGAGGCTAGATAAAATTACTTTCCCAAAACTTCAACTTTTTGGGAATCTTCGATATAGCTATATTTCTCATTCATTTTAGAAGTTGAATATTTCAGCCGGGCATTTCGTTTATTCCCGGTAGTCTTAAAAAAGTTTTTCATGAAGGGTATTTTAATAAATGTTTGGAAACGACCTTTCACTTTAAATTCCTCTCCAATCTGAACATCTGTAAAAAGCTTTTGCATCAATACTCTCCTGTTTTATTAATGATTAAAATTTCTTATAGATTCCGCAGAAGTCCTCACACAATTTATTCGCACATCTCATCGGAATATGCTCTACCTTGATTTGCACTTTATCTCGAGGTTCCGTTATTAAAAGCGCGATTGGTCATCGGTCGATGATAGGCTAATGATGAACCAACCCAGGTTTTATTCTTGTTATAATCCACTCCCATCATTTTGCCTTTGCTTAACCGCAAAAGATTATTCACCTGTTTTGGCTCTTTATCCCAGATAAGCATCATTCTTACTTCTGCTTTGGCATAACCATCCGGAGTTTTCATCACCGGTGTATATTCGACTTTTTGTTGTAAAATATAATTTTCACGACCGGGCAGATTATCCAATAATTCTGCGTTTACATTTACTGAAACCCCTGTTCCTGCAAAAGAAAAGAGGGGTTTTAAAACATAATTTTCAAGATGGTCAGGATACTCGGTTAGATGGCCTAGAAAATAGCAGGGCGGACAGTATCGACTTTTTATAAATGGCAAAGTGTATTTACTCACTTTAAAGAACCAGTTTGGATGACCAACCCAATGGACATCCAGGTTGTGATCTTCAAAATCAAAACTGCATTGAATATTTTTTCTGACCAAGTCATCGAAAATAAAGCGGTGATAAATTCTTTCGATGGGGATTTCTTTAGCGTCTGACCGATAGTAGAGTTTTCTTCCGCGATGCAAAACCTTAGTGATACAGACCGGTTTTATCCCGAAATATTTTTCAGTTAAATAAAAGTCAATCCGCGTTTTTTGTTTCCAAGGTTCCAATTCCAGTAGCACCACATTTTCCGGGTCACTCTCGCCAAGCAACACTTTTTTGAGGAGATTTTTGTAGCTCATGCCATCCAAACTGCTAAAGAATGGAGTAAAGCCTTTGGGCATTTCAAAATACTGATGAATTTTTTCATCAAGATAGTGTTGAAAACAATAGATGGTTGGAAATCCTTGCAGCTCAATTAGCCGGGGAATATATGCATTATTGTTGTCTCGACAAATGGCAAAATCTACCTGTACGAAAACGGGGTGCTCGTCCTCATTAGCGACAGACATTCCTGGGGGTATGGCATTTTGGACTTTTTGAGGATAGCCAGGTTGCCGGATAACAGAAATAACCTGATCGGCGGCTTCAATTAATTTTGCAGTTAAATCGTCAGTTAAAAACAGCGGAGATTCGGCTACCCGAAAGTCAAGACTGTTTTGATGGCTTTGGTTTATATCCTGAATAAATGTTCTGTAAACTGCGTGATCGAAACTGGCATTAAACTGTTCTCGGATTTCGGGTATCATACTTTCTATTAAATATCCAATCCGTGATGGGTTTCTTCAATAATAAAATCAACCACCTTTTTCAAATCATTGGCTTGTTCCCAGCAGGCGATTTGCCGATCGGCGCCACTGCCCATTTTAATCATTTCTTCTACATATTGCATTTCCTGGCGGGAACCGAGTTCTTCAATGACCTCATCAACAAATTCTAAAATTTCAGATAACAGATGTTTAACATCCACTTCTTTCTCCTTGCCAAAATCGATTAATTTCCCATCCAGTCCATACCGGGAGGCTCGCCATTTGTTCTCGTTTATCAATGCTCTTCGATAGAGCCGAAAGCCAAGATTTTGCTTAATCAACTTATACAATTTTGCCACGATTGCTTGGAATAACGCAGCAATTGCCAGGGATTCATCCGCCCGCATGGGCAGGTCGCATATCCGGAATTCAAGCGTATCGAAGTAAGGATGCAAGCGTATATCCCACCAAATTTTTTTGGCATCATCGATACAGTTTGTTTTGACCAACAGTTTGAGAAAATTTTCATAGGCGGACAGACTATTGAAATATTCCGGCAGACCGGTTCTGGGAAAGCGATCGAAGACTTTTACCCGGTAAGATTTAAAACCGGTATTTCTGCCAACCCAAAACGGTGAGTTGGTAGACAAGGCCAATACATGAGGCACGAAATATCGCGCTGCGTTCATAATATGGATGCCGATTTCTCGGTCATCAATTCCGACATGAACATGGAGGCCGAAAATTAAATTCGCTCTGGCAATCATCTGCATGTCCTGAATAAGTGTTTGGTAACGGGGATGTTCGGTGATCCGCTGATCCTTCCAATGAGAAATCGGATGAGTTCCCGCAGCGGCAATGCGCATTCCACCGTCTTTAGCTGCACGAGCTAAATCGGTGCGTAATTCATACAGCTCCTTCCGGGCTTCTTTTATATCTGAACATACCTGGGTTCCGATTTCAACTACAGATTGGTGCATTTCCGGTTTCAGTTGTTCGGACAAATGCGGTGTATGAGATTTATTTATAATTTGTTGGATATGAGATCGAAGCTCCCGGCTCTTCGGATCAACAATTTGAAATTCTTCCTCAATCCCAACCGTGAACAATTTTTTATTCACCTTCTTACCACTCATAATTTTATACTCATAGCTTCGATGAGAACAAACTTTTTTGAGAAAATATTGGGACTTGGATATTTTTTCTGCGGCACTCGCAAAAAAAGGCTTTGTGAACAATCTGAAACTACTTTCTCAAAATTTTCAACTTATCACCCGGGCGAATTTTATTGCCGCGTTTTCCGTTCCATTTCTTTATATCACCAATGCTGACATTATACATTTTGGCAATGTCCCACAGCGTATCGCCATACCTTACCGTGTGAATAGTGCTTTCGCTTTCGAAGGAAGAATTGGGACTAACAATCTCGGCAGGATGCGTTTTTTGGGCCAATATTGTTTCTCCATCTTCTGTGATTTTATTTTGCCCGGGTAATNNAATAGCCATATATTTAATTTTTGTCCTGGTTTGATCAATCCTGAATATCCCCAGCCATTCCATTTTTTTATCTGGCCTACCGAGACATCAAATTTTTGAGCGATGTCCCAAAAGGAATCACCTTGTTTAACCGTATAAACCAATTTTTCGCGTCCCGGAACAGTTTCTACCGGCTTTTGCCGATGGGACTGTCTTGTTCTATATGATCTTGGGGACGTAATATGTTTTCGATAGTATTGTTCATTTTGAGGGACTGGGATGACTAAATGATGGCCGGCACGAATTAGACTGCCGCGAATTTTGTTAAATCTTTTAATTTCCGATATTGAGACACCGTATCTGTGCGCGATTGTGGACAGCGTCTCACCATAACGAATCCGATGATGTTTCCAGCTAATTTTTTTCTCCTCCGGGACTTTTGCATAATTGACCATGAAGGTATCGCGAGTATCTTTTGGCAAATAAAGCATCCATTCATCGCGATCGGGAGGAGTACACCATCGGTATAATGCCGGATTTAATTCTTTTAGTTTGGCAAAAGAACTGCCCACGCATTCAGCAACAATGTTTAAATCCACGCATTCTTCGACGGTGACCGTATCAAATTCCAACGGAGCTTCCGGAGTGATATCGAAACCATATTTGTCAGTATCGTTTGCAATGGTAATTGCTGCCAGAAAGGTAGGGACATAATTTCGGGTTTGGCGAGGCAGTCGCGGTAAATCCCAATATTTGTCAACGTTGTATTTGGCTAAACGATATTCGATTTTCCCGGGATTGAAATTATAACCGGCAATTGCCAGGTACCAGTCACCGAAGCGCTCGTATAAATCCAGTAAATGACGTGCGGCAGCACGGGTTGCTTTAACAGGATCACGACGCTCATCAAACCACCAGCTATGGTCTAGTCCGTACGCGCGACCGGTGGCGGAAATAAATTGCCACATCCCAACTGCGCGAGCATAGGAGCGAGCACGGGGATTAAAACCACTTTCAATCATGGCTAAATAAAATAATTCTTCAGGCGCTCCTTCCTCACGAAGAATTTTTTGAACCATCTTTTTATAACGCCCGGCCCTTTCGAGCCAATGATTCATTACAATGCGTCCCCGACGATGCTCCGTAAAATACTGAATCGCCTTTTCTACTTTTCGATTCATTTCTATCGGAATACTCATGTTCTCTCGATTTATCATCGAGTCCGTCGGGGTAACGTTAAGGCTGTCGCTTTCCGAGGCGTAGATTGTGTTTAAATCTTGCATAACTTGATCGGCAGAAAGGGTATCTCTTTCCAAACGCACGATTCGACTCAAATATTCATCATAAGAGTCAATGACCTTAATATACATTTCCACAAAGGCCGAATCCTGACCATAAGAAGAATTGAGGCTATCCAACATCTTCAATGCACTATCGTAATAGAATTCTACAGTGATGGTATCGTATTCGTTTTGCTGGCTCTCTGCAAACTCAAGATAGGAGGATATAACCTGTAAATGATTATGTAATTCTAAATTTCGTTCTTTAAATACAGAGGGCTGTTCTTTTGTTGAAGATTTATGAAAAAATTTGAGACATCCTGAATTTATGATCAAACCCAACAATAAGCTGATGAGCAGTAGTCGCTGTTTCATTAGCTACACTTCCTCCATTAGTTAGTAGTCGCTGTTTCATTAGCTACACTTTATTAAAAAATCCTTGTTTGGTGAAACTGATGATTTTTTGCAGAATATCAGAAGTAGATCGGTTTGGGATAAGTGGTATCGTCTTCACCTGGCCGCCTCGTTCTTCCACCACTCTGCGGCCAACGATTTGATTAAGCCGGTAATCGCCGCCCTTTACTAAAATGTCTGGTTGGATGGCTTGAATGAGTTCCTGTGGTGTTTCTTCGTCAAAAATGGAAACGTAATCAACTACCGCCAGTGAGGCCAGAATGAAGGCACGGTCTTCCTGAGCCAGGATGGGGCGCCCTCTCCCCTTTAAGCGGGTAACAGAATTATCGCTATTCAATCCAACAAAAAGAAGATCTCCTAAGACCTTTGCTTGTCTCAAGTACTCCACGTGTCCGCGATGCAGAATATCGAAACAACCGTTGGTGAAAACCAGTTGCTTATTCTGCTTTTCCAGTTGCTTGCGGGTAGAGTGAAAATCTTCTCTATGGATAATTTTCTTTTCGATAAAAGAAATGTGCCTTCCCATGAAAAATTTTTTTGCTCTATTTAAGCAGCAAGAATATATTCATTTATAACGAAAAAACGAAATTGTTAAGAAAATTTTTTTGACTGGACAGCGAACAATCTATGAGGCGATTTGGTAATTGTTTAACGGATCGCATATATTATCACAAATGGATAGGGTTGGGATTCGGTGAGTTTTTTCACCGGAAACTGTTTGCGAATCTGCTCCCGGACAAATACGAGGTGTTTACCGGTGCCTAACTCATAGGTTTTGAAATCAGAACATGAACAATAACCGTTATTTTTGTCAAAATCGCGAATGCAACTTTCATGCTAGCGATTGGCTTTGGTCCTGATGTTCTGGATGCCATCCACATTGCCAGCAACTGTTATACGAAAGTTTTCTTTTTTGGCACGTTCTTCCCCTTCGTTAATACCCGTTCAAACATTTCTTCCCGGGTATATGGCTCCCCTTTGCTAAGATCTTTTTACAGATAAGATTGGACATTCCGCTGCTTTGAAGAGCGGAATGCCTTTGGTGTTTGATAGAAGAAAATCAAAAAAACGGGGCATTCTTACAATGCCAATTTAGAGAAGTTTTTAAACAAAAATATGATCGTTAATTTATTGTTTAGATTCAAATTAAAAAGACGCGGCCTCTATTGCATGTGGCGTTGTTTTGATGACTCGATAATGAGTGATACTGCCGTCGCTATCCCTGGTAGTGAGTCGATAAAAATAGGTGACGCCGTTTCGCACCATCCCATCCGTAAAATGATATTCATATTCATTTTGGTGATTCCCTTTTGGCTGAAATTCCGTAATGACAGTAAAAACGGTTTGATCCAGACTGCGCTCCAAAAAAATGCGCTCGACGTCTTTTTCCCACTCGGTTGCCCATGCCAGAGCAACCCGCCTGTCCCCGGGTTGTGCGATAAATAATGATAGGGATGAGGTCTGAGATTGTTTTTTTTGTTTAGCAATACCCGTGCTGTCTGTTTCCTGCACTAAAGTTTTATTGGTTTCCTGATTATTGTCCGGTTCCATCGCCTGAAGTATCTTCACCAGGCTTTCATTAGATTCTGCTTTAGCTGATTTGGATGGCGGGTTTGAATCCTGGGCGATTGAATAACCGCTCAAACTTAAAATACAGAACAAATAAATGAATGATTTTTTCATAATTCCCAACTCCCTTTGTTAATGTTAATCCCTTAGTATAATCGAAATATTGTCAATTGGAAACAATCGGCTTGATTAAATGATTTCTTAATAAAGAAGCGGAACGATTGAAATACCAGGACACCTATACCTGGTCTCGCCGACTTACCAGAGAACACCGACTTGTTTACATGGTTACGGGAACACGAATTACTTTTATTCAGGGAAGATACCATTATAGACCGTGTTTTATTAATCTCCCGTCAAACAATCAGATAATATAAAAACACCCCGGCCATCATTACGGCAACAATTATGCGCAATAGATTACCGGCGACGATGCCCACAAAGGTTCCCCATCCAGCGCGCCAGGCTTCACGCTGTGTTTTACCTGCCCACATCTCTCCGGCCACTGCACCCAAGAAGGGCCCCAGGATAATGCCGGGTAAATTCAGCAGAATGAAGCCGACTATTCCACCGATAATCGCTCCCCAAAATCCCGCCTGTGAGGCGCCGTATTTCTTAGCGCCCACCGCGCCGGCGTAATAATCCAGGAACAGGACAATGATGGTTACAGCGCCTAATATAATCATCGTTTCCAGTCCATAATCTCGCCAACCGGTGCTCAATCCCCAGACAAAAAACCCGGCATATATTAGGATGATCCCCGGTAGCATTGGCACTATTGTGCCAATCAATCCGATAATAAGAAGAAGAATCGATATAATGAGTCCGACAGTTTCCATGCAAGCTGATGACCTTCTAATTGATTGTTTGTATGTGTTATTAGCCTTTAAATCTGAGATAACCTGCGCTTTTTCTTTAAGCAGGCTAAAGCCTGGCAATCGATTTTTCATATTACAATCTGATTACCACACTTTAGTGTGGAGTGTAAGCCAGGGCTTGAACAACCTGCGCGGTTTATGTTCAAACAGGCTGAAGCCTGGTAATCTTTCAACTCGGTTCCATTCGGAACCCGGAACCTGAGTATTTGCGTTTTTTTAGCTCCTCCCAAACCAACAAAATATATAAAAAATAAAATGTCCGGACATAATATTTACAGACAAACTTTTTATTTGGCCTAACGTATGCTCCAATGATTTGTTGAAAAGCCACTTAGAATTTAAGTTTGGAGAACTGTCATTTTTTTAATAAATTTTGATTTGTGTAAAAATAGAGGAGAAAGCGGAGTTGAAAGAATTCCACTTTAAACAGAAAGACATTGATACAATCAGTAAGGTTTTGGGTGTTGAAACGATAAAACGGGTAGATAATTATCGATTTGTGATCGAAAATAAAAAGGAAAATAGAAAGCTTTCCCTGGAGATATTCCCGGACATTTCTATCGGCAATGAAAAGGGTAATTTAATTTCCGTTTACACCATGAACTCCCATATTCAACTGCATTTTTGTACCGGCTATGTCCCCAGTGAGTCCCTCGGCGAAGTCATTTTTATCGGTGAGAATCAGGGGCATGTTTCCGGATTGATTGTGGAACGCGGTGCCGGATGTTCTGTTTATGCCAATTTGGATAAACGGATACTCTCCGGTGATTTTACCCAGATGGCGCCGGAAGTAATGATGTCAGGTATTGCCATGTCGGTTGCCGAACACCTCATACCGGATACGGAGTAGGAGAATGATTGTACACCCAATGGCATTGGGCATCTTCGGTGTTAATAATTATTTAATTCACTCCCCAAACTCTTCCAAAGCCATCCTGATTGATGCCTGCGAAGCGTATCAAACGATTCTTAATAAAATAGCCGAACTAAAATTGGAATTGGTTTATTTGATCAATACCCACGGGCACGGGGATCATATTGCCGGAAATAAAGCCATTATTGAAGCCACCGGCGCCCGGTTGATGATTCATCCCACGGATCAACCTTATTTAACCGATCCTACTCTAAATTTGTCAGGAATGATGGGTACCGCTCTCCGATCTCCGGAACCGGATCGCCTGCTTGAGGAAGGTGATGTGATCGAGTTGGAGGACGTTCGCCTGGAGGTCATCCACACTCCCGGACATACACCCGGGCATATTTCTCTAATCGGCGATAAAGAAGCGTTTGTCGGAGACGTTATTTTCAGAGAGGGCATCGGCCGGACCGATTTTCCGGGTGGTTCATACAATCAATTGATGGAGACGATTCGCACCAAAATTTACTCTTTACCTGATGAAATGATTCTTTATAACGGACACGGCCCTCAGACTACCGTTGCTCATGAGAAACAGCACAATCCCTTTCTCCGGGGTTGATATCCATGCTATAACACAAGTTTTCTAAATTACCACGCCTGATTTCAGTCAAAACATATTCTGTTTAAACAATGAACTGGGAACCTGTCTTCGAAAAATTTCTGACTTACCTGGCGATAGAGCGCAGTCTGTCTGATAACACCTTGGCCTCATACGAGCGGGATTTACAGCGTTATCTGCACTTCTTAGCTCAGAAAGATATTAACATGGTGGAATTAATTACCCCTAATATCATCCAGGATTATACGGAATTGCTCAACAACATCGGATTGACTTCGAACAGTATTGCACGTAATTTTTCCGCCATTCGTTCCTTCCACAAATATCTGGTTTTAGAAGGCCTTACAGATCGAAATCCCACCGAGCTTCTGGAAACACCTCGCTTGCAACGGAAACTCCCGGAGATTCTGTCTATTGATGAAATCTTTAAAATCCTGGAAGGCCCCGATACCGAAACACCGTCAGGTATTCGGGACAGAGCCATATTAGAGATACTGTATGGCGCCGGCTTGCGCGTATCTGAGTTAATCGCCCTGAAACTGGAAGGCATTTTATTTGATGATGAAATCCTCAGAATCATTGGTAAAGGGAATAAAGAACGATATGTGCCAATCGGCTCTCATGCTTTGGAGTGGCTAAAATTATATGTGGCCAGAGCGAGGCCGCTGGTTGCCAAAGTGACGATGTCCCGCAGTCAGGTGTTCTTAAATCGATTTGGCAAGCCATTTTCCCGGATGGGAGTCTGGAATATCGTTCAGAAATACGTTGTGCAGGCGCATATTTCGCGACGAGTATATCCGCATATTTTTCGCCATTCCTTCGCAACCCATCTCCTTGAAAATGGTGCGGATTTACGCGCCGTTCAGGAAATGTTGGGGCATGTGGACATCTCCACCACGCAAATTTATACGCACGTTACCCGTCAATATTTAAAAGAGGTTTATAAAAGTTGTCATCCGCGGGGGTGAGCAGTGGCTGGTGAGTGGTTACTGGCTGGGAGCAAAAATTTTTTCTCATTTGAGAAGCCATTTACCCGATCTTTAAGAGATGAGCGAGACGCAGGTGGTGACGGGAATCCGGCAGTTGACACTTGTAATAATATTTCTTAAATTAAATTATTACGAATATCAACAGGGGTTCAAATGTTTTTAAAAATCAAAAAACATCGTCCTTATCAATATACCCCCCGATTTTACAAACCGGAGAAGGACGAAAAAGAGCGTCGAAAAATTCGTTTCCACCGTCAACATGCGAAAAAAGTCAGTTCTCGTTCACTTGTGATTTTCATCGGATTATTTATTTTACTGCTCTATCTCTTGCACCTGTTATCTCGGATTGGTATCTAACTTCAATTAGTGGGAGACCTTTGCCATGTTTCAAATTAGTGAGGTGTTGAAAAAGGTGCCGTTTTTTCAGACCCTCGGTCGGGACGGTATCGATTTTATTGTGGAACGACTTAAATTTAAGGCCTTCGATAAAGATGAGGTGATCTGCAAAGCCGGTGATCCCGGCGATAAAATGTATATCATTATCAACGGGAACGTAAAAGTGGTGGTCACACCGGAATCGGGAGAAGGGGACACTGTCATCGCTAATTTAACCACCGGCGATTATTTTGGTGAAATGTCCCTCTTGACCGGAGAACCGCGCTCGGCATCTGTGGTCACCACCGAGCCATCAGAGATGTTTATCCTGAATAAATCGAATTTTGATGTGATTATCGAGCGGTTTCCCTCCATTACGCTCAGCATGGGCAAGATCATGAGTCAACGATTGAGAGATACGTTGCAAAAGGCGGCTTCCAAAGGATCGGGAAAAGAGTCGCCGACAGTCAGGGGGAATTTGTCGGAGAAAAAATTGGTAGATATCCTCAAGTTCTGTGAAAACAATTCCCTGAACGGCAGATTGGTCATTAAACATAATGATGACCTCGGTGAATTTCATTACGAAAAAGGTGAACTGCAAAAGGTTGTGTTGGGCGATCTATCTGAAGATAAAGCCCTGGACACCATGCTCAATTGGCAGGAAGGTAATTTTGTTATCGAACCGCGTCGGATTGAATTGGATGAATCGAAAGCTGCCGAAAAAACCAGGCAAAAAACCGCTCATCGAATTGTTATTGTCAATAACAGCATGGTGGTTCAAAAGCTTTTGCAGCGTGCTTTTGATAGCATGGGCTACGAAGTATATGCAGTGGAAACTGCTTCTAAAGCACTGAACCTGACCAAGTCCATGAATCCGAATCTGATTATTGCCGACACCAAACTACCTGATGCAAGTGGCATCGAATTTCTGGAGTCTGTTCGCGGCACCAGTCAAATTCCGGTGGTATTGCTAACCGAAAATACCAACAGATCAGAGTTCGAAACCCAGGCCAAAGGACATCAAAATGTCCATTTTACCAATTCCCAGGAAATCGGCGAAATTGTCAAAATTGTGGAGAGTGCATTAAATAGTTGATGAAGGAAATTTATTTTGAGCAATAACCAACCTATTCCGGCCGAACTTTTAAAACAGGTCTATATAAATTGTTCCAATTACAGCCTTTCTATCATCGGTGAGAAAAAGAGTAAGAGTCTGCTTCACGCCAGCCGTCAAACTATCCTACCATACTTTCCAAATTTAGAAAGCCTTCAGTTAGATGGAAAGGGACAGTTGCAAATCAATACGAAAGAAATTGGCGAACGGGAATTATTGGCTTTCGTGGTTTGGATTCAACAGTTCATCCGGGAACTCAAAACTTTTTTAGTGGGCATCGGCCACCTTGACATACAAATGTTAACCAGTGATATCAAGGAGCAGTTAGAAAAAATCGGTTTTTACGAATACTATCGACAGGCACAGGAACTGGAGTATTGAACTTCCATCCCCATCTTAATAAAAAGTCCATAAGATAGGCATTCACCGGCAAAGAAGAGGAATGATATGTTAGACCTGAAATTCATTAGAGAAAATCCTGAAGCAGTGAAAAAAGGCATACAGAATAAAGGCGAGCAGGCAGATGTGGATAAAGTCTTAGCGCTGGACAGCCAACGCAGGGATATTTTGCAAAAAGTGGAACGGTTGAAGCACGAACGAAATGTGGCTTCCAAAGAAGTAAGTCAACTGAAGAAAGCCGGGCAGGACGCTAGCGAAATTATTGAAAAAACCCGCTCAATCGGCCAGGAAATCAAACAGTTAGATGACACCCTAAGTAGCGTCGAAGAAGAACTGTCTTACCATTTGGACCGAATCCCCAATATTCCTCACGAAAGTGTGCCGATTGGCAAAGACCCTGAGGACAATGTGGTCGTCAGTGCCTGGGGCAAAACACCTGAATTTGATTTTAAGGTTAGCGATCACCTCGAAATTGGGGAACGGCTGGACATCCTCGATTTTCCGCGCGGCAGCAAAATTAGCGGACGCGGTTTTCCGGTTTACAAAGGATTGGGAGCAAAACTGGAACGAGCGCTGATTAATTTTATGTTAGACCTGCATACTGAGCAACATGGTTATCGGGAAATTTTTCCGCCATTTGTGGTCAATCGGGAAAGTATGCGCGGCACCGGCCAATTGCCAAAGTTGGAAGACGATATGTATTTTTGCGATAGAGATGATTTGTTTCTCATTCCTACCGCGGAAGTGCCGCTCACCAATTTGCATCGCGATGAAGTTTTCGATGGCGAAACACTGCCGCATAAGTATTGTGCCTATTCCGCTTGCTTTCGTCGGGAGGCGGGCTCCTGGGGAAAGGAGACCAGAGGTTTTCTGCGCGTCCATCAATTTAACAAAGTGGAACTGGTCAAATATACCACCCCTGAAGCATCTTATAACGAATTGGAACTGCTCTTAAAGGAAGCCTGTCGGACCCTGGAATTGCTGAATGTGCCCTATCGGGTGATCGAATTATGTAGCGGCGACCTCAGTTTTGCCGCTGCCAAATGCTACGACCTTGAAGTCTGGTCACCGGCGGAGCAAAGCTGGCTGGAGGTTTCCAGTTGCAGTAATTTTGAAGATTTTCAGGCACGGCGGATGAATATCCGCTATCGCAAAACGCCCAATGCAAAGCCGGAATTTCTGCACACTTTAAACGGCTCCGGGCTGGCCACCTCACGATTAATGGTCGCTTTGCTGGAAATAAATCAAACCGAAGATGGCTCGGTCATCGTGCCGGAAGTGTTGAGAAAATACACCGGGTTTAATTCTATAAAGCGGGAGTATTAGGGGCGGTTGGAAAGTGTTCAGGTGCTCAGGTGTTATCGTGTTGGTTTTGGCTATTTTGCAGCATTGAAAAGCTGCACGAATACTCAAATCCTTGCCAATGGTCATAAAGTTGTAACAGCTTAAAAGGTGAAAGATTAAACGTTGCACCAAATTTAGTGTCCTATATGTGATTTCTGAACCAGCCTCGGAGAGGCGACATATTTATAGAATCAAGATTATCTCTCGAAATTTTTAGCTCCAGCGGAGCGACATATTAAAACACCATTAAGCATAGGAGGTCATCCATGGCTGACACCTATTCCCAAATCTACATCCATACTGTATTTGCAGTCCAGGGAAGGCAAAACCTTATCTCCAAAAAACATAAAGATGAATTATACAAATATATTACCGGAATTATCACTAAAAAGGAACAAAAGCTGATTCGCATCAATGGGATGTCGGATCATATTCACATTCTGATTGGTTTGAGACCTGCGATGGCGCTATCTGATCTTGTCCGGGATATAAAGACCAATTCCTCCACATTTATTAACGACAATCGCTGGATTCGAGGGAAATTTAACTGGCAAGAGGGATACGGGGCATTTTCTTATGGTCACTCTCAATTGGATCGGGTGATACGCTACATTGATAATCAGGAAGCGCATCACCGCAAGAGAACATTCAAGGAAGAGTATTTGACATTGCTCAAACGATTTAATATCGAATACAAAGATGAATATTTATTTGAGTTTATTGAGTGAAGGGAGTTTTATATACCGCTCCGCTGGAGCTTGAGGAAAATGAGAAATCATTTTTCTATAAATATATCGCTCCTCTGGAGCTATGGTCTTCACTTCTCCCCTTAGAGAGAGTGCTAATTTCGCCAACAGCATCATAAATTGCTAAGTTATTGTCAGCCGTTCCTTGTCCCGAAGGAAGCACTTTGTGCCGGGACTTAACACTTGAACTCTAAACCTGTTGTTAAATCCAAAATCAATATAAATATGCTGCGAGCCTTAGTCTTTTTCTTCGTCGTCATTGTGGCTACCACCATTGGAGCTTTGATCGTTATCCTGGTTGGTTTTTTTTCAAAATATTCGGAGTTTTTGAATCGCATTGTGATTCGCCCCTGGGCAAAGACGCTTTTGTGGACTGCGGGCGTAAAAGTCGATCTATCAGGCCTGGAAAACATTAAGCCCAACCAACCTTACATCGTGGTCTCCANNATCAAAGCCACATGGACATTCCGGTATTAATGGCCCATCTCCCTTTAAAGCTAACCATCATCGCCAAGAAAGAACTATTTAAAATCCCCATATTCGGACATGGCATGCGAGCCTTCGGTATATTGGAAATCGATCGCACCAATCGCGCCAAGGCAATCGAGACCTTAAATCAGGCTGCGGCGATTTTAAAGGATGAAAAGGTCTCCATATTGACCTTTCCGGAAGGCACCCGCAGCACCGACGGACAGCTCCGTTCATTTAAAAAAGGGCCTTTTATGTTGGCCATCAACACCAAAATTCCGATCGTCCCGATTTCAATTAAAGGGACTTTCCCGATTCTGCCGAAGGGACAACTAAAGGTTCGACCGGGCCGGGTGCAAATGACGATTCATCCGCCGGTGGAGACAGATACATACGACATCAATACCCGAAATGAGTTAATCGATCACGTTCATCAAATAATTGCGGAAAAATTTTATGAAACAGCATAACGAATATGAGAATCTGTTTATCTCCCAACACCCGGTTATTGTAGATAAATTATCCCGGCTTCGGGATCGCAATACCTCCTTCGATCAATTCCGTACGCTTTTGGAACAGGTGACCCAATTCCTTTTTTATGAAGCGACTGGGGATTTGGAGACAACTGCCCGGCAGATCAACACGCCGTTGGAGACCACCGACGCCGCGTATGTCAAAAAAGAAATTTTACTGGTGCCCATTTTACGGGCCGGCCTGGGGATGGTCAATGGGATTGTGAAGATCTGGAAAAAGTCCCGGGTGGGGGTGCTGGGCATGTACCGGGATGATCACACCCTGCAGCCGGTGGATTATTACCTGCATTTGCCTGATAACATTGCGGAGATGACGGTCTTCCTGGTCGATCCGATGTTGGCTACCGGCGGCTCCGCTGTTTCCGGGATTGATACACTGAAGGAACATGGGGCAAAGCAGCTAAGCATGAT
>JABAHQ010007845.1_pt1 | contig 41142 bp, 38 predicted proteins | sample 7062091 | NCBI WGS metagenome assembly JABAHQ01 (sample SAMN14534359, study PRJNA622989) | marine sediment metagenome | biome: marine biome [ENVO:00000428]; feature: marine pelagic biome [ENVO:01000023]; material: deep marine sediment [ENVO:00002113] | place: India: Gulf of Kutch | collected... | reverse complement strand
TTAACTTTTGCACCAAGAGGTTCCTCTCCTTACTGTGGGAGGTGGGGGGATGCATTGGTAAACCTTTATAAGTAACTGTATGGTCCCCCTCAGTAACTAGGTAGGGGCACGACCGAAGGCACGCCTGTGTGAAGCCGATGACCTCCATGGAGGAGGAAGGTTGGACACTGGAGCCGCTACGGGCAGTAAGACCTCAGTCATCCTGAAGCGTGTTCCGCAAGCTCGGTGGATGAAGCAGGAACCTCGACCCGTAGGGGGAAGTTTCCAGAGAAGCCCGCTCGAGTGAGAACGATGGAGACGGTACGTATCGTGGAGTGCGTCAGTCTGGAAGCCCCCACCAATCGTTGCTTGGTGGTGGGAGGAAGTCACACTTTCTAGGCCGTCGTGTTCGAGATTGATGAACAATCAATAATTACTGAGTAACTCCTAAGTAGGGAGGGACAAGATGCTACTGATTAGGAAATCCTTTCTCAGAATAGAAAGATACTGATCTTTTCCTTGGAACTTACATGGTTCAATCACACCTACTGGATTAGAGAAGATGGCATCGTAAAAAACGCCTCTCTGAGACATAAGAAAGAATCCACGAAAGTGACAATAATTCTCTTGCAGTAACGGTTATTTCCTGCTTGTGAGTCTTTAAGTGCAGTAAACGGAAACCTATCTTGGAATACTTGTAGCTCTCCCCTATTTATTGAAGGTTTTCTCGAACCACCGGGTAAATTGGTCCGTCTTGGCTTCATCGTCGACCTGTAATTCCGCAGGAGAGCTTCCGACTGTGGCCCGGAAGTTGGACACGATTCGTTGTAAGTCCTCGTTGACGGATCGTTCATTAAATGTGGTTTCAAGGATTAAACTATAGTAAACCTCGCCTTGTTTATAGGTTAAGATACTTTTCCCTTGTCTTTCAAGTTTAGTTATGCCTTTTCCTCCCCACATTTCGTTTCCAAGCGACGTTAAGGCACCAAATAGAAACGAAATCAGATTTTCTTTCCCTTCTTCAAGCTTTGGATAAGAATAAATTGAAGTGCCACCCTCTATGACAACTAAAAAGGTAAAGTCCTCTTTAGACATCGTCTTTAGGGTTGTTCCTTTATACCGCCGAAAGAGCATAAAAGCGGCCCCACCAGCACAAATCAGTACTATACCGATCAATATGCTCTCTTCAAGGAGCCCTGGACCACCAAGAGGACTACTGTTAACGAGGAACCCGATAGATTTTAGGCTAGTCTTTCCCGTGTTATCTATTACTTTCACTTCTATGAGATGGTCTCCATCCTTAACGTTAGAAAAAGTATAATGCGCTTGCTTCCCTACGTTCTTCCACTCCTCGCCATCCAACCGCACTTCGGCGTGATGTATACCCGTACCTGCATCCTGCATCTCCCAGCGGATGACAACGACGTCAGTGCGGATCTCAGTATCGTTAGCAGGTTCAATGATAGATAGGGAAGGACTGAGAGTATCCACCGTGAAGTACGTGATTTCGTCATCATTAACGTTACCAGCGGCATCGATGGCATATATCAAGACAGTATGAGAGCCATCTGGAAGATTTTGGAACGTAACAGAGTAAAAGGAGGTCCCAGAAACATGCATTGTTAGGTTTTTCTTCCCATCTAATTCTGCTCGTACAGAAGAAACACCATGTGGATCGGTCACAGACACGTTGATTCGTCCTTCCGCAACTTCAAACACCATGTCAGTGGGAGTGAGTATAGAGACCTCTGGAGGAGAGTTATCAATCACATACTGACGAGAAAGTTGGATTGAATTGTTTACGCGATCTGTAGCAAGAAACGTGATGAGTACAGTACCATCTTCCACGCTTGTAGTATCCCACTGGTACGTGTGATTCCCAACCGCAGTCCAGCTCACAAGCTCGTTTTTTGCGGTGGATACCACCAGAGTTCCTGGATGGACGTCATGCCAATACAGTTCAAAGGTAACCTGATCAGCGAGAAGGGAGTTGTTCTGTGGGGCTGTAAGTTGCACCGTTGGATTGGTATTATCGATGGTGAGATAAATGAACGTTTCATTACGAAGCCCCGATTTACTAAACGCAACCAAGCGTACCTTATAGGTTCCATCCTTAACTGTGCTCGTATCCCACGAATATACTTTCTCTCCGGTGGAATTCCACGTTTCCAGCCGAAACAAGGTGGTAGCCAAAACAGCCCTATCAGGATACGTATCTAGCCACGTGAGGGAAACATTTACCATTCCCGCGGTAAGGGTATTATTCGCCGGTGCAGTAAAGGTTATAGAAGGGACACTATTATCAACTACGAGATAGAATTTCATGGTAGAAGTTAAATTATTGGTGTCACGAGCCCGAATCTCAAATAAGTATTTGCCATCTTCCGTGGTATCCCAGCTATATTCGCAGGGTCCAGTGGTATTCCACTCTCCTAACGTAGACCCATTAGTATACAATACTGCGATAGAAGGATGCGCGTCAGACCACGTAAACTGGATCGTGACTGTTCCTGATACATACGACGTATTCGCTGGGGTTTCTAGCGTGATCATTGGAATTGAATTATCCACATCGAGAAAGAGCGTAGTGCTATTCGTTTGGGCATAGCTATCGTTCGCCCAAAAGGTTAGGTTGTAAATACCATCTACATAGTCCGTGGTATTCCACGTGAGGGTTCGCCATCCATCGTTTGTTGAAACATTGTACTCCATTCCATTCAAATACAGGATAGAGGTATTGGGATGGTGGTCGTTCCAATAGAGCTCGATTTCTATAGATCCATAGAGCACACTTCCGTTTGAAGGAATTGTAATCCGGACCATAGGTATACCCACGGTAAAGGTGATCGTTTGCGTGGTGTTCCCGTTGCCTTGTGTGTCGTTGGCGTAGATGCGTATGGTGTTAATGCCTTCGGTAAACAGGTAGGTGTCATTGTAGTAAAGGCCCCCTTCGTCGAGCACGAGAGTCATGTTCTCAGTTCCGTTCACTTCAGCAAGAACCATGTCTACCGAAGTGAGGCTATCTATGGCAGTCACATTGATATCGAGGCGATGGGGGGAATAAGAGATGTGTAACGGACTTACTATCGTAACGTTTGGAGCGGTATTATCAATGTAAATCCAGGTAAATGTCCTATTCACATGTCCTTCCGTATCATTGGCTAAGAATGTGATATTATGAAGTCCATCAATGAGGTGAGTAGTATCCCAAGTATATGTATGGTTCCCAATCGTAGAACTCTCATTTCGGAGTGTGCCATTATCAATGATGTATGCTCTATTAGGATCCAAATCATTCCAGTACACTTGAATGCTCATATCTCCAGAAACGGTAGAGTTATTCGCTGGAGTATGTATTATCACCTGTGGGGGAGATGTATCAACGGAAAAGGTGACCGTTTTCTTATCAACGCCATCTCGGTTCTCAGCATAAACAGTAATGGTGTTGGTACCGTCTACAAAGTGGTAGGTGTCGTTAAACCAGATTTGTTTATAGAAACTCGTATTAATAGAGATCGCATTAGTAGTATTAACTAAGGTGACATTTTCTGTGTTGTTAACTTCTGCTATGACATTTTTAGCTGGTTTTCCGTCTTTAAACTCTACAGTGACATTAATATTGACCTGTGACCTAGGGTAAGTTGTATTAGTAGGATTGTTGATATACACATCAGGAGGAAAGTCAGCTAGGATATGGAGTTGGTCACCATTAAAGGATGGAGCGGGCCTCTTGCCCTGCTGCTGTGTCGTTGAGTTGTTAGGGAGAGAAACAGCGGACTCTCTTTTCTGGACTTGCTTTACTCGGTTTTGAAACTGGGGAGGAATGTTTTGTTGAAGGTTAGGTTGTTTTGAGGGGTGCATACTTTCGTTTTGTGAGAAAGTACGCATTTCAGTACTATATACATACATAAGAGGGAAAAATAAGAAGAAAATTATAAGTAGGAGAAGGGTACAGATGAAATTTCCTTTCGTTCCGTTTGTAACAAAAGAAAGTGTCACTTTAGACAAAGTTCATCTACGAAAATTATATATTATCTTTAAAGGTAAAAATTCCTTTTAAAAAATTATGAACAAGTTGTCTATTCTGGCAACTTAAATAGAGAGGCCCCTCTTCTCCTGGTTTACATGGATTTGGCGGTTCTCTAATGTTTGATGGCTTCGGAGACGGTTATAGTTGAATGTAAACCCATAAAATACGACCGTAGTTGAACTGAGGCGTGGGATGAACTACATCTCCTGCTAGTGAAGATGGTAATCGATTATCTGAGCAAGAAACATGTAAATTCGGCGGAATTCTACTACATACGTCCTAATGAAGTCATCAATTTCCTCATTCACCTTGTTATGTGTTGTTTGCTATGAGGATTACGGAATTGACTGGAAGAAGTACTCTTAAGCTTCTAAAGTGATAGTTTCAAGAGTAGAATGGTATCGTTTCAAGAACTTTTCTTTTCAAACGTTCTTATACATACATCAAAACATATCTTATTGAACGTGGAAGTTTCGTGAGCAAAAGGAGATAAAAATAGTACGGGGGCTGCATAATGGATGTGGAAAGAAAAGTAGAGTTAATTAAACGCCCCCCAACTGAAGAAATAATCACGGAAAAGGGGTTGAAAGACTTACTGGAAACTAACGAACATCCGATAGCGTACAATGGATGGGAACCGAGTGGCAAAGTACATTTAGAGACGGGCCTAATTTGTGCGTATAAAATGAAGGATTTCATTGACGCTGGTGTGAAGTTCAAAGCATACTTATCCACGTGGCATGCTTGGTTGAACGATAAATTAGGAGGGGATAGAACGGATAAAATTAGCAGCAAAACAGTTCATTCACGCATGGACGGCATTAGGAGTCGATCCTAAGAAAGTAGAGTATCTTTTCTCAGACGAAGTATATGATGATTTAGATTATTGGGGAAAAGTTATCTCGATAGCTAAAAAATTGACAGTAGCTAGAGCTAAAAGAACTCTACAAATTGCTGGAAGAAAAGCAATTGAAGCGAGACATGTTTCCGATTTCTTATATACACCGATGCAAGTTGCAGATATATTTCACTTTGATGTTGATCTGTGTCAACTCGGTATGGACCAGAGAAATGCAAATATAGTTGCGAGAGAAATGGGGAAATCATTAGGATTTTGGAAACCCGTTTGTGTACATCATCATCTCTTAGCTGGATTAACAAAACCGACTAAACGAGGATATTCTAGAGATGCAAAGGTAGATGTAGCTGTTAGTTCTAAAATGTCAAAAAGTACGCCGAAAACTTGCGTGTATATCTATGACAAACCTGAAGACGTAAAAAGAAAGATTATGGATGCGTACTGTCCTCCAAAACAACCTACGAAGAATCCCCTTTTAGATTGGACGAAGTACATTATCTTTAGGGAACTCGACGCATTTGAAATTGAAAGACCTTCAAAGTATGGAGGAAATATCGAATACACTACGTATGAGGAACTTGAAGCAGATTACAGGAAAGGAAAGTTACATCCTCTAGATCTTAAACGAGCAATGGCAAGAGAATTGTAAAACTATACTTATGTCTCATCTAACTTGGTAAACTTCTTACCCCCAAAGAAAGCGAGGAAAGAAGTTAAACCGTGATCTCTAACTCTTCTAATTTTTCTGGTCTTGGTTCACCCTTCTCATTCCATCCTCGAGCCGTATAATAGGCTTGGAGCATTTTTGTAAGTTCCTCCCTAGTAAGCGAGCTACCTTGGGCCTGTTTGGAAGGTGACGAGTGCGTAAACTGCTTGGGAATATGGAGTTCCGTCTTGATTTCCGGTCGTTGAGAAAGATTATACAATCGCTCAAGATTGTAAATTCGTTCTCCTATTTTCAATAGATCCTTGCCAGTAGTAGCGAGGCCGGTATACGCATTCACAAATATACTCATGAACGACGGGGAGTACACGCTCCTCGTGAATTTACAAGTGCCAAGCGTATCATGAAGTGTCACGTAATTTTCTCTCCAAGCAATGTACTCTTTCCCCTCACTTGATAACCGATCTTTAACCATGTTCTTCCATTCTCCCCTTTCGTTTGGAGTTGTCCCTCCTCCGAGTTCTATCCCATCACAATCAGACCGAAGGTGGCAGGCACCGCGAGTGGACGTGTAAAAGGAGAGCCCCATTCCCTTAATTGCTCGTACATCATATGCTGGAGGATCAATACCCTTTACATGCACGGCGTTATCTTCTGCTCCGTACTTCTCAGCAATTCTTTTCACGCCTTCAGCCGCGATCTTCCCTATTCCCTGCTTCCAAGCGGTTTTTCGGATCAACTCATGTACGGTTTCTGCTTGCCCAAACGAAAGGTCCTCCTTCAGTATGCCCCTCTGACTGAGATCCATTAAGAATCCGATCACATTGCCCATGGAGAGGGTGTCTAGACCAAGATCATCACAAAGATAGTTCGCTTTAGCTATCTCTTCGATGTCTCCTATACGGAGATTTGATCCCAAGGAGAAAGTCGTTTCATACTCCACATCTACGAGGCCCTTGTACATTTGTCCACAAGCAATGATGCAACCGTAACATGCATTTTTCTTACTGACTTGTTGCTTCCATGCGTAGGTGGCGATGTCTTTAGCATGCTCAAAGGATCCTTTACGCCAGTATTCTGTTGGAAAGATGCCGAACTCATCAGAGGCAACTTCAGAGAATTTTGCCGTGCCGTATTGGCTATATCCGTGGTATGCCTCCTTTCCCTTTCCATCCTTTAATTCTGTAATGGCTTTCTTCTTTAACGCATTCATTTGCTCTGAATCGTAGGGCACTATTTCTTTCTCTCCTACTCCAACGATTCCTTTGAGCTTCTTCGATCCCATCACGGCTCCCAAGCCGGTTCTTCCCACCTGGCGTCCATCGCCTGCAATACACGCAAACAGTACAAGATTCTCTCCCGCTGGTCCTATTACACCGACGCTTCCACCATGCCGCTCCTGTAGAATTTCTTCAGTTTTTTCCGTTCCTAATCCTTCTAATTCCGTTCCCTTTTTTATTTCAGCGCCAGTACCGTCAATTAAAAGGTAGCTCGTCTCTTGACATGATCCTTTAATCACTACCGCGTCATACCCAGCTTTCTTTACCTCGGCGCCTAACGCACCACCGAAGAACCCTTCCCCCATGATCCCTGTAAGGGGGCTCTTAGAATAAAACCCAGACTTACCAGATAGAGGAATGCCACTCCCGTTCAGGAGACCCGGAACGAAGATTAAGGGGGTTTCTTCAGCGAACGCGGAAGGTCGCCCATCCATCTCGTTGTAGAGGATGTAAATACCTAAGCCGTTTCCACCAAGATAGCGTTGAGCTACTTCCTCCTTAATAGGTTCTTCTTTAACTTTTTCTTGAGAAAGGTCAACTTTGAGGAGTTTTTGCCACATTCCATCCATTTCCTGCACCTCTAGAGGGGAACCTCCTTACTGGTGAACATGAAGAAACTCTTAGTTTAAAATAGGAGGGACTTTTCCTCATTCCTGGAACATAGTCCTTATCCAAATTTTAAAGATCACGACTACAGAGAAATTTAAAACTATGATCCAGATAGAACTCAGGTATGAACGGGAAATGTATGCATTTCCAAAAAAAGGACGAAAGCTATTGGATATGACAGATCAATTAGGCAAAAGTGTGGTAATGAAAGCTGGAGGAGATTTTGTTTATGTATAAAATGGTGTAAATTGGGTCAATTAGGAAAAACTAGCTAAGAACGTAGGAGGAGCTAAAACCGCTTTCGTACACCTATCAAAGGATCTGAAACCCCATGTGATGTTGGGACGCCTAAAGCTGTTTTTATGACTTGCCCGAGCAAAAACCGGAATAGTTCTTTAGGCGGAAATGGCTAAATTGCTAAAGTAAAAATAACCAAACATCCCCATCAACTAGGGTATGTACTCAATTCTCCCCGTTTTCTCCCCAGTCACGCTTCTTTTTCCCGTTTAGAAAGGATGTCTTCTTTTGATAAGGAAAGCAAAGGAGAAATACGCAGTTTCGCTTTTTTAAACTCGTTTCTTCTACTGAGGAAGGTGAAAGATATGGCCAACAGAAAGTATAAGTTATGTATAGTGGGGTTTGGCACCGTGGGAGGAGGCTTTGCTGAGCAATTGGCAAATAAGAAAGAAACCCTCCAACAACGCTATGGATTAAAGTTCGAAGTCATTGCTATAGCGGATAAACATCTTGGCTCCATTTATGATGCTAAAGGAATTAAGCTTCCTAAAGCTATCGAACTTGCGAAGCAATGGGAACTGAACATACTTGAAGACGAGTACGATGCTCCAGAAAAGGGATGGAATTCCGTAAAGACCATTAAAAAAGCAGAAGCGGATATTGTGGTCGAAGCTACGTGGACAGACTTAGTAACGGGAGAACCTGGCCTTACTCACATTAAAACGGCGTTAAAACAAGGGAAACACGTAATTACATCCAATAAGGGGCCATGTGCCGTGGCATACGATGAAGTAAAACGCCTTGCTGAAAAGAATGAGGCATACTTGCGTTTTGAGGGGACGGTGCTTGCTGGGACCCCCGCTCTTAGCTTTATCCGTGAGAATCTCGCTGGCTGTGAAATCAAACGTATTAAAGGAATAGTTAACGGGACGACCAACTACATTCTCACGAAGATGGAGAGAGAGGAATGGTCCTTTGATAAAGCACTAAAGAAGGCACAAGAGCTTGGTTATGCCGAAGAAGATCCTTCGACCGATATCGATGGATGGGACGCAGCTGGAAAAGCATCGATCCTCTCCAAAGTGGTGTTCGGTGGTGACATCTCTCCCCAAGAAGTGAATAGAACGGGAATCAGAGATATTGATAAGGAAGATATTAAAGAGACAAAAGAGGAAGGAAAACGGATAAAACTTATTGCAAACGTCGATAAAGAGGGAGGAAAGGTAAAGGCAAGCGTAAAACCAGAAGAAATTTCCAAAAAGCAGCTCCTTGCTCAAGTAATGGGCACCACGAATGCTCTGTTGATTCGAACAGATCATCTAGGCCAAGTGATAGTCTCAGGACCCGGAGCTGGCAAGGGAGAAACAGGACAAGCACTTCTCAATGATTTACTGACAATACACCGCTACAGTACGAAAGGAAGGGACATTTACGCTTAAAAGTAGACAAGCGTGAGGTTCCCGTTAAGGAAGAGAAAAAAAGAGGCAGTGCAATGCCTTCTGCCTTATTTTTATGTAACAGTTACGGAAGTTAGGCTGTGGATATCACTACTGTACCAGGCGTCGCGTGGGTGTGTTTGCCGTTTTTTACCACAAGATGTCCATTAACCATGACGTATTCAATGCCTGTTGGGTATCGTCTCGGCTCTAGAACATCGCTTCGCGCTTTAAGTTCTTGAAAGTCGAAAAGCACGATGTCAGCATAGTAATGTGGTCTTAACACTCCTCGATTCTTAAGATTATAAACTTGTGCTGGCAGTGTCGTACATTTTCTCACTGCTTCTTCTAAGGTAAAATTTTTCTCTTTTTTGACATTTTTATTGAAGAATGAGGGATATGCAGAGTAAGTGTTAACTCCTGGTATTCTCCATGGTGCTCGTTTTTGTTGGCGTTTATTATCATAGACGGCTACATCGACACCGACCATACATGCAGGATGTTGGAAGAAAAGCTTCACATATTCGTCGCCACCTCGGTAATCAGGGGTAGCACCTTTCGCGTCTGGATCTGCAACAATAAGATCCATTAACATATCCATGGGGTCGTCACTTTGGGCTTCTGCAATTTCTGCAACCGTTTTGTTCTCATACTCCGAGTTAGTATGTTTTATAACCGTAATATTTTCAGCCCAATGGGGATTGAGATTAGGGTTATAAGCGACTCTTACAAACCATTTTCCTTCTGCTAATGCCTCGTTTACTTCCTCTCGAAATTCTTCGACTTTTAACCATTCGGCTAGTTTTTCTCTTGAACCGAGGAGCCGAAGCCAGGGAGTGAAGTGAAGGCCACATAAATAGGGCATTGGATCTTGTTCCCAATAGGGGATGACATCAAAGGCCACGTGGTGTCCTTCCTCGCGAGCTTTATCTATCGCTTTAAGAGTTGCTTTCCCAATAGCGTGTTGGAGTACTTCGGGTGGTGACGGGGTTACATCGTATCCTCCATAGAGATGCGCAATTTGGAGATCTACACCCGTATTTCGACAAGTATCAATCACTTCTTTGATACCTGCGATCCTATCTGGTTGTCGAGCTCCCGCTTCTATATTTCTTCTCCTACCAGTTCTACGCCAATGGGGGGAATAAATCCCATCGTATTCTTTCAAGACCGATACACATTCATCAATTTCTTCTTTTCCTGCAAATACGTCAGGATCATAATCGAGCCCCGCTGACATTCCAACACAGCCTTGTTCCATAGCATGATGAACCAACTCTTTCATCTGGGCTAGTTCATCATCATTCGATTCTCTCTTATAATCTTCTCCCATTATTGCATATCGAATGGTACCATGACCAACAAGTGGCACGTAATTCATTGAAACACCTTTTTTCCTGACCACATTAAAGTATTCTCCCATCGTTCGCCACGTAATTGCCCACCCAACTTTCTCCTCCATCCACGAATTAACCGTTTCAATAGGAAATACTTCCGGAGGGTAAAAAAGATGAGGTGAAAGCTCATCAAGGTAGTCAGCAGCTAAGATTCGAGGAGGACGGATGAATTCATTTAATGGAGCAGGAGAACCCCCGCACTGTCCACCTACAAAGGTCGTAACACCTTGTAGCACATAGCTCTCAGAATAGGGATACCATAGTAACGTCCAATCAGCATGAGAATGGGCGTCAATAAAACCAGGTGTAGCAGTTAACCCTTCAGCATTGATAACTTTTTTAGCATCTCCAGTGGTCTTACCAATTGAAACTATTTTTTCATCTTTAACTCCTATCGAACCGTGGTATGCCGCTTTTCCAGTTCCATCTACAATTGAAGCATTTTTTATGAGCACATCAAGTTCTGACATTTTTCTCTCATCTTAAGGATCTGAAACTTATTTAAAGCACATGAGTAGGAAGGGTTAGACAGCACCGTTGATTTCCCGTTTTAATCGATGAAAAAAGAGGCGCATAAACTTCAGGCGTTCCCTAGCCATTGTTTTTGCTTTTTTGGTGTGTAATTTCTCTGGAATTTTCTTGAATTTTGTCTCAAATTCAAGGTTTGGCGTGTGCTTTGAGATATCTTTGATCCTCCCCGTCTTCTGACCTCCTACAAGATTATCTTTCACATAGTCATTGATGTTCACATCTGTATACATTTGTTCCCCATACTGTCCAGCGATCATAAACGATCGAGCAATGCCGACGGCCCCCAACACATCTACTTTGTCGGCATCAAACAGAAGCTTCGCTTCAATCGATTTCGGTTCTTTTTTGCTTCTAAAGCGATGGGTACGGATGCAGTGTTTAATATTCGAGATGTCCTCCTGAGAATAGTGGAGGTCCTCCAAAATGTTCTCCGCCATCTCAGCGCCCAGCACCGCATGATCAATGGTACCAGAGGTATCGCGATCCTCCTTAACCCTCGCAATGTCATGGAGGAGAACGGCTGGTCGTAAGATGTCTAAATCTACGTCAGGAATATCTTTTGCCAAGTGCAAACTTAAACGGTAAACTCTCATCACGTGATCCATGTGATGTGCAGAGCAGGAAAGCTCTTCTTGCACTACCTGCTTTATTGTCTCAAGGTTGTTCAATTTCTCATCCTCTACGAATCGTACTGATTGATAAAGAAAGTCCCCTTTGATACTTATGTCCCAGGACGGTACAAGCATTGAAAAATAAACAAGTGAAAAACGTTGGATATGCCATGAATTGCCAGGCCAGTGTCGTTAGTATATAATTGTATATACTTCTGTCAAGCAACTAAAATGCTCATCCAAAATGTCAAAGGTAACCATATCATTTTATGATCCTTCACATACAAGAGGCCAGTTAGGAACCCTACCGCTCCTCCCCAAAACATTGTAAAGAGGCCTTTTGAAAAATAGTGAGGAAGGCCCCAAAAAAGGGCGAGGCCAATGCCCCCCCATGGTAGGGTATACGAAGGCCATGTAAGCTCTCCTATTGTTTGAAAAAACATCGACTATGAAGATCATTAAAAGCCCCTCCACGGCATAATATACGTATTGCAGGACGGTGTTGGCGATTCCCCAAGAGTATCCATGCCACTGGTCGAAGCGTTGCCAAGTAATAAATAGTTGGGAATAATAGCTTTCCCTAGAAAGAACGTAGATGATAAGATATTTTACAAAAAAGACAGCCAAAAAGAGGAGAACCCCCGCTAGCAATGTCTCTAACCTAAGATGGTACCTGACTTGTGGTATGTCCCGTTGAGACCCCCAACGGTCATACACCCATAAGGTGAGGATTCGTGCAATACAGATTGTTACAAACACCCCAGCGACAGTACTACCCTCCAGACTGGCAAATGAAAACTAAAAAGTACCCTTGCTAATAAAAGAGACTAAGAAGATGAAGGACTCAACAAGCAGTAAAGAGACGAATAACAGGAAAGCAGCTCCAAGAATAGCAGTTTGAACTTTACTTAACGTTAAATTTTTCATATATCTTACCATACGTGTTAAAAGATGAGAAAGAAAAAGAACCAATGTTAAGTTTTAGAGGTTGCCTGTGGAGCAATATTCCCACTATCTTTAACTATTACAATGGTAGCTTCCTTTCCTTTTTTCATTATGGCTTCATTAACCGCCTTTTGGATGGAATAGAACGGTTTGACATGAATTTTTGTAGCTGTATCCTGTGAAAGGGTTGTGACCATCCAGAAGTCTTTAGTTTTTAGGAATTCAGGGATGGACCCTACTTTGTGCCAGCCAAGTTCATAACGCTCCACTCGCTTTTTGAATATATCATACAGTTCGTCAAGTGTTTCTCCTGAGGCGAGCATTTCTTGGTAATCTGGGGGACCAATCCCCTCCTTGCACTCACTTATTAATATAAAGATGCCACCGTCTTTTACGGCAAATTTACAGTTTTCTAGCCCTTTTTGTGCTTGATAAAGGTTTTTATCCAGTGGGGCATGGACAACAGAAAGCAAAATATCAGCTTTTTCTTCAATTTCTGGTGCATAAATGTCTCTTGCAAGTTTTGCTCCGTGATAGAGTTGCTCGATGATATCGCCAGCGAAGGTTTGAATGATTTTTCCTTCTCCATCGAGCACCGCATTAATGGCAAAGGTGGGATGATCCTCAAGAAACATTGCAATAGCTTCTTCTAGATCTTCATGGAGTGGATTTCCTTTCAAACGTAAGATACGTGCACTCTCCTGTAACGCCATACTATGATTTGATTCAATACTCTCATAGGCTGCAATGCCTGGCATAAAACTCTTTCGCCCGCCTGTATAACCCGCAAAGTAATGGGGTTCAATAGAATTGATGGGGATGAACGCTTCGAAGTCCTTTATAACGTTATTAAGTCGGATGGGAGTACCCCGAGACGTGTGCCCGATCTTGACGGTAGCACTTTCTTTCGCATCGTGTAACAGGATTTTGTCTTTAAGTTTCGGGTAAAGATCTTTGAAGATCGTAGTCCGTAAGATGTCTTTGGTCGGTTGTATATGTGTACCACTTGCAACGATTATTTTGAAGTCTTTTTCTTCGAGGTACGGAAGAACCTCTTTAAGAATCGTGGCAGTTGGTGTGGAGCGAGCGTGATCATTCACAATCACGAGGAACGATTCATATTGCGCAATGAACGTATCAAAGTTTTCTGCGTTTATAGGAGAATGTAGGGCTCCCTGAATAAGTTGACTGTCTGTTTTATCGCGGGTAATCTTTCGTGGCTCAAGAATTTTTACAGTAGCGTCAGTTGGAAGGTGAACAGTATGGGTTTTTCCAGCATAATCAAGATCTACATCCATCAGTATCCCTCTACTTTAACAATATCGAGGACTTTTAAAAAATGAAGCATCAAAAATCCCTTAATACAAAGAGATAAGCGTAATGAAGCGATCAGCAAATGTAAATAATAGATTGAGGACAACATCCATATAGAAAAATCTAATGATCAGTAATATGGCAAACACGCCGCTGATTAACGCTTCAAATGCGATACTTAAAAACCCGAATCGACCCTCTTCTAGTAGTTCGTTTTGTGGACGCTCCGAAACCCCTACATTCAATAGTAATTTGTAACTCATTCGCATCTCGTAGCAAGGTAAGAATAAGGGGATCATCATGGGTACGTAGGCTTTTACAGCTTTTGAAAAAATGTTCATACGTTCAATATCAAACCGCCGCAGTTTTTGTGCATCTACAATCCTATCCCATATATCTTGAACCATCGGAGTAAAACGCATAGCTGTAACAAGTATAAAGGAAAAAACAAAGGGCACTTTAATTTGCATTAGTGCTTCCATTAACTCAGAAGGTTTAGTTGTCATCGTAAAGATAGGGACAGCACAGACAGCAGTTATAATTCGCATGATAATCATAAAGTCAAAATAAACCCCTTCTCTTTTTATGACTCCAATATCCGCGCCTCTTGGGATTTCTAAATGAAACAATACAAGTATCGGTGTTTGACCTCGGTATGTAAAGGCTTGAATAACCAAAATAAAGATAGAGCCCTACATTTGCCTTTAAAGCGAGGGTAAAACGTTTAACCTCAATTTTACCAACTTTCCAAAGCAGCAATTCAAAAATCAGCCATATAGCAAGTAATAAATGTGTTTTGGGTATAGAGAATGTCTCTCTACCGTTGATGCAATCATATTGCAGGATGCATCACTTTTAGCGTGATGCGCCTAACGTTTGAAGATCATAAGGGAGACTAGATTAACAACGCAAAAGATGGCAATTCATTAGAAGAATACTCTTCAAAGTGTTTCCATAAATTTTTTTACCTGGTAATCCCACTCCCGAGTTTCTAAGTTGACCTCTGTACTGCCATCCATTTTGCAACATTCAATTAAGACGTACCCTCCTCCCCCCACAAAGCGAGCACAATCTTCTTCTTGCGATTTAACATCAAGACCCCAACCTTGGGATCCAAAAAAAGTCACAGCTTTTTCAATAATTTTTTTACAGCTTAATTTACTGTCTTTCATAAAGCTACCCATTTTCGTCCCTACAGAAAAAATCATCCTATCTTAAATATAAAGGGTATCATGGAACTGTTTACCTCTTTCCCAAGCAACAACCTCCACTACCGCCTATGTACTAAAGATTATCCCTGTAAATATTTACTTTAATAGTGAAGATTGTAGGTTGAGAGGTTATGATCCCGGTTGACTTGAAACTGATCGCTAGGGGCAAGTTTCTCTTGAGCTCGAGGTCCCATAGAGTCACACCCCTCATCCATTTTATCAGATTTCGGGTACTAGCTGGATTTTGGTAAGAAGGAGAAATGCCCGTGAATGATTTTCCAGCTTCCCTTTTGCTTTAGATAGATAAGGGTCACTCTACTTGTGTGAAGTTCTCCTTTTTCTTCTGTGTCTCGAAGGGAGATGCTATATGCCACAGTTGGAGAGAGGAAATGTATGCGGGTCTCGTAAAAGTGCATTCTTCCACCAGGTGCTTGGTTGTGTCGGATCCAGTCCATGATCCATAAAAATCGCTCCTTGCTGAACGGTTTTGGGATGTGGCTTTCTACCTCTGTAAACCGAGGATCTCCAACCCAAAACAAGCGTTCCATCAAATCTGCATCAGCGTTCACAAACGCTTTCTCATAGAGTGCGATAATCTCACGAATTTTCTGTTTTTCTTTTTCTTCGTTCATTGAAATCCTCTTAATCTGCGGCTGGGTGTTTTTACTTACTGGGTGACCGTTTGTGATAGACTGCAATCCACGGGCTCCCGAAGGAGTTCCGTTCCTCTGTTGTTGCTCTCCGGTAGTCGCCTTTCCCTTTCTTCTTATACTTTTGAAATGGTTTCAAGAAAGAGGCATCTTTATGTGAATACGTGTAGAGTCTATTTGAGAGGTATGTTGCTACGGTATATCGTCGCTGTTCCCCGAAAAGACCGTACCTATCAACTAACTTCTCCCACGCTCCTGGAAAGAGATTTTTAAAGGTGTCCATAAATTCAAGGATGGTAAACGAGGCCTCAGGCAGGTGTTTGATCGTTTTGATGAGTTTCTCCTCTGCAATGATTGCCATTTCGATTACATCGTTGAGAACTTCATTATTTGTGAGAGAAACGTCTTATTAAAGGAGTCAAGTGTAGGATGGGAGATTCCACTTCTCAAGAAGTGTATCAAACTGGTATTCTCTACGATCGAATGTTGGCTAGGATTCTTAATGATGCCAGAGCCTTCACCCTTTTGTGTTTGTGTATCACGTCATCGAGGTGTTTTTTGCTGACGAGTTAATGGGAACGTGTATCAAAGAACATGTCTAACTACCTACTCATGTGCAGATAGCAGCACCAGTGTTGACGATCCAGCCAGTCAGAAAGACGTAAAGACGCATAAGGAGGGAGATCGTCTGCCCCCCCAACATTAAAATAAATGATTTCTTCATGTGTGAGTACCTATGTGGAGGTAAACGGAAAAGTGGATAAATCGTTAAGAGTAGCGAAACAGACAGAGCTTGAACGAATAAATGAAATTGCTAAGAAAGCAGGTTTAGAGAGAAAAGACATTGAACCATACGGGGAGTACATCGCGAAAATAAAACCAGAAGCTTGGCAAAAACTCAAAGAAAAACCGAAAGGCCACCTCATTCTAGTTACGGGTATCACTCCCACAAGATATGGCGAGGGAAAAACGTGTACTACGATTGGATTAACGCAGGCAATGGGACAACTCGGGGAGACTGCCGTCTGTACGCTACGGCAGCCTTCCATGGGTCCAGTATTCGGCATTAAAGGTGGCGCTACCGGTGGCGGGTACTCTCAAGTCTTACCGATGGAAACGATTAACCTTGGATTGACTGGTGATATAAATGCGTGTGCTAACGCTCACAATTTACTTGCTGCGATGGTAGATAATCATCTTCTTAAAAGTAATACGCTTCGGCTGACACCAGAGTCCATCCGTTGGAATCGCGTGATAGATATGAATGACCGGCCTCTTCGGAACATTAGAATCGGGCTTGGAGGGAATGTAAATGGTATTCCTCGAACTACTAGCTTCGATATTGCAGCTGCAAGCGAAATTATGGCGATTCTTGGACTCGCAGACGATCTCTGGGATTTACGGGGTCGGTTACGTCGAATCATCATTGGAACAAACAAAGATGGAACGTTCGTCACAGCTGGAGAGTTAGAGGCTGCTGGTGCAATGACGGCAATACTGCGGGATGCCATAAAACCCAACCTCATCCAAACCATGGAAGGACAACCCTGTTTGATGCATACTGGTCCATATGCGAACATTGCTCACGGAACTAACTCCATCATTGCTATTCGTTATGCGTTGCGTATGGCAGATTACGTCTTCACGGAGGCAGGTTTCGGATCTGATCTTGGGGGGGAAAAATTCTTTGACATCGTCTGTCGACAGGGCAATCTCGAGGTAAATGCCACTGTCATCGTCACCTCAGCCCGAGCCCTGAAAATGCACGGGGGAGCCTATAATCGTATCAGTAGAGATCGCCAAAAAGAAGAGAATGTCGAGGCAGTCCAGAAAGGCTGTGCTAACTTGGCAAAACACATAGAGAACATGAAAAAGTTTGGCCCTCCCGTAATCGTCGCGATAAATCGTTTTCCGTTCGATACAGATGCGGAAATAGCAGTAATTAAGGACGAAGCCATCAAAGCTGGTGCTGACGCTACGGCAGTCTCTACGGTATTCCAAAAAGGAGGAAAAGGTGGAAAAGAACTGGCTAACGCCATCATTAAATCGTGTAAAACGCGGAATGAAATGAACTTCCTTTACCGCGAAGAGGACTCAATTAAAGAAAAGATAGAAACAATTGCACGGGAAATGTACGGTGCTGGGTCCGTTCGCTATACGGAAAACGTAGGAGCACTAATCGAGAAATTCGAAGCAGCGGGATTTGACGACTTGCAGATCTGCATGGCAAAAACGCAAAAAAGCCTCTCTGCAACCCCAAGTAAGAAGGGCCGACCAGAAGGATTCGAGCTAAACGTCAATGACATAAGGATTTCGGCAGGAGCTGGCTTTCTTTACCCAATCGCTGGGAGGATACTCACGATGCCCGGCCTCCCTTCTGATCCAGCTGCAAAGAATATCGATGTGACCAAAGAGGGTGAAATTGTTGGTCTCTCGTAGCTTTTCTCTTTAGCAACAACTTAGAACGCGTGATGTGGTAGGGAAGATCCCAATCAATACAATCTTTAGTCATAAGCCAGTATTGTTAGTTGCCATGAGTTAATGCGAAACTCTCAGGACAGGTTAGACCCATTATAGTCGAAGAAATTGACAAGCTACTACTCTCTCCAAGATCGACAGTTTAACAGTCAGGAAGTCCTAACAATCGATGGTTCCTCAATGTACCTAAGGATTTTAAACACTTCTCCTCGCTAATCTCGTGTTTAATTTAAAAGGTCCATTAAAGATTGTAACAAGATGTGGGGAAAGTGCCTATGGGTCGAGGGTACGCAGGTAAACTTCTCGAGGTAAACTTAACTGAAGAAGCGAGTAAGCCTCTCCATGTTGCGTTGGAGAGACGAAAAACCTACCTGGGTGGGAGAGGGCTAGCCACACGAATATTGTGGGATCGCTTAGGGGAACAATGGGAACATGTAGATCCGTTAAGTAAGCGGAACCTTCTCTTAATCCTCACAGGGCCTCTCACGGGGTATTACCCAGGCGGGCGAGTGTGCGTGAGTGGAAAGAGCCCCCAAAGTAATGGGATCGTTGGATCTACCGTAGCAGGAGAATTTGGCGTAGAACTGAAATGTGCAGGCTACGATGGATTGGTCGTTACTGGAAAAGCAGAGCGTCCAACGTACCTCCTTATCAGAGATGATCAAGTCACCTTCAAGAACGCCACCTCACTGTGGGGGAGGGGAGGGAAACACACGGTACTAACAATTACAAAGCAAGCGCGAACACTATTCACAGAAACGTATCCGATCTATGGAACATGGAAAGAACCAAGTATCCTCTACATTGGCCCCGCAGGGGAACGAAAAGCACGTATCGCCCCAGTTATGTCGAAACTCACTCATGCGGCGGGATACGGTGGGTATGGTGCGGTGATGGGCTCGAAAAACTTGAAAGCTGTAGCTGTAAAAGGGACGGATCCACTACCAGACGTTGAAGACTGGCAGAAGGTCCGAAAGATTATCCAACGGATTAGCAAAGAGTGTTATGCTAACAAGCGTTTTCGGAGATGGGGGACGGGTGCCGGAGGATACAACTTTGCGGCAGAGAGCAGTTCTGAACCAGTGAAAAACTGGCAGGAAGAATGGCATGATCGGAAGGAGTTTGGCGTCCAGGGGTTTGAGAAGTTGTGGGTAAAACGATACTGGGCCGACTTTGGATGTCCTGTCTCTTGTATGAAGCTTGGAACTGTAAAAAATGGAGTTGGTGTATGTCACATTTCGGATGCCCCAGATTATGAACTCCAGGCATATGTGGGAGCAAACCTTGGCGTGTTCTCGCCTGAGGAAAATATGCGGTTAGCGGCTCTCGTGGATGAGTACGGCATTTGTGGCATCCAAGGAGGGAACATCTTAGGTTTCACTGCGGAATTGTATCAGCGTGGTGTGCTCACGGAGGAAGATCTCGGTTTTACGTTAGAATGGGGGGATCCCGAAGGCTTCACGAAATTGATTGAAAAAATCGTGAAGCGAGAGGGGATCGGGAATGTGCTTGCAGAAGGTACTTATCGGGCGGCAAAAAAGATCAGTAACATGAAGGGAGAGGATGTCATGCAATATGCCGTTACCTCCAAAGGCATTAGCATTGGTGCTCATGGCATTCGTAGTGGAGAAGACTTCATTTCTTCACCGATTTCCTACGTATGTTCCACGCAGGGAGGGGACCATACCTCTGGTGCATCGCTAAGAAATAGGGAAGATAGGAGTATTCTTACAGATTCGGCAGTTATCTGTAATTTTGTCGTTTTCTCAAACTCTTCGGAAAATATCTGGCAGCTCTTACAAGCAGTTACAGGATGGAAGATTGATGCTGAAACGTGGAAACAAAAGGCGTTACGGATACTCACCCTTCAACGGGCGGCGTTACTCCTTGGTGGACCCGATGTTAGCTGGTTAGAACAAGATGAGAACCCCCCACGTTTCTACGATCCATTGCCGACTGGTCCATATACCGGTCGAAAAGTCGAAAAAGAGGAGGTACATGCGAAGCGAAGCCAGTATTATCGGCAAGTGGGATGGGATGAACGAGGCATTCCTACCTCACAAACACTTCGAGAATTAAGTCTCCCTACGGTTGATAAAAAATTAGGTGAGCTACGAACGTAGCAACGTGTTCACGGTTTAATAATGAGGATACACGTTCTCTAAGTTTACGACTGTTTCTTTGTAAGAAAACTTTTGATCGTTCTAGCTTCCTCGTGGTCTCTCTCCTGAATTTTTTCTAACACGTAGTCGAACAGAAAGGTAGGCTGAATACCTCTAGAACGAGAAGTCTTCACTAAGGGAATCCCGATGAGTTCTTCGGCTTTTTCATTTATCGCGTTAAGATGATCTCTAATGGTAGTTCTATCCACATTTTGCCTCTCAGCGATGTCAGTCTGCCATTTTTCACCCTCCACTATCATCCTCACGATCCTCGGTTTCCGACTTGACTCTAAAATGTAATCCACCAATTTCTTCACTGCGTTCCCCACTAACGTAGCCACCACTTCCTCCACTCTGGTCAATCGTTGTTCTAGTTTCTCAATCTTTTCTTCAAAGGTCATCATTCAACCTCAACTTACCATCTTTCCTTTGGGGTAAACAACTTTTATATCCCTTGGAGTCCAGTCCTTGCGTTTTTTCTCATGCTCCTATTTTCATCCTATGCTAGGAATTTATGAGTTGTAAAGAGAAATCTTCTTACGAAAGATGGTAAACCTGACAGTTACTTATTTTATCCATTTTTGTTTACTCTCGTGAGTCTTCTTCATTCTTGTTATCTCATTAGGAAGAGTTTGAGGGTTTCTTCGGTTAGTTATAAGGAAAAAAGTCGATACCCAACTCTTTTAAGTTTAGAAAATGCCGTTACTAACATCATGCCCTATATCGATCCGAAACGAGTGGCCTTAGAGTTTAATGAGCACATTAACAATCAGCAGCTAGATAAGTTGGCTGACCTCATGACCGAAGATCATACTTTCATCTCTACCGGAGAATCTGAAGTTGTCACAGGGGAAAAAGCAATGCTCGACGCTTGGAACGATTTTTTTCCTGCCTATCCAGATTATCAGAATCATTTCCATCGAGTAGAATCGCGAGAAGAGTTAGTCATTATGGTGGGACATTCTACATGTCAAGAAGACTCTCTTGATGGTCCAGCTATTTGGACTGCTCGGGTAGTTGGAAATCAAATAAGGGAGTGGCGGATTTTTGAAGATACACAAGAAGAGAGAAAACGGCTTAACGTGCTATAAAGCTCTCTTTCGATTCTTATGAATCTACCTTAAAGTTTGTACGAATAAACGCATATTGAATTTCTGTTTCATTTACATGATAAAGACTCACTGTCATCTCGTTCATTTTCTAGTATCGTACCTTTTGAGACAAACTCGTGTATAACTCTAAAGAATGACGGGCAAGATTAGAGTAAAAATACGGTGATTCGCTCTTCTAACTTTTTGACCAATTCACTGTCTTTAGATACGTTGGTGCCCCACAGATTAAGCCATTGGAGTAACTGTAAACCTTCTAAGGGGGAAATATCGGAGACATTGGTACTTTGAAGGTTCAAAATGGTTAAGTTCTTGAGGTGCTGCAAGGGGGTGAGATCCGTGACGTTGGTTCGTCTCAAGTTAAGCTGTTCTATGTTTGTCAGAGACACTATTGGGTTCAGATCCGACACTTTCGTTTCCCGAAGGTAAAGTTCTCGTAACTTCAGTAAATCTTTCAACGGCGATATATCCTCCACCGCTGTGAAGCTAAGAGTTAAAGTTACCAACGAATCCATCTCTCGCAAAGGGGAGAGATCGACTACTTTCGTCTCTCTTAGGTCTAAGTAGTGGAGATTTTTCATACCCTTTAAGGGAGAGATGTCAGAAAGATCGGTTTGCAGGAGACGAATGGCTTTTAAATTCTCGAGCTTCCGTAGTGACGAGAGATCAGTGACGAGTGTGTGCCATAAATCAAGAATTTCCAGGTTCTCAAGATCTTTTATCGGTGAAAGGTCTGACACTTCAGTGAGGGCTAGGTTCAATTCCTCGAGGTGTTTAAAGTGTCTGACTGGTCGGAGATCGGCAATCTTCTTCTTGTTCAGGTTAAGTTTAATGATCTTGTGGTCATCGATGGTAATAGGAGGGACTTCACCGATAAGTTGAGCCGTTTGTTCCAACGCGTTAAATTCTGCCTCTGGAAGTCGTTTCTCGTAGTACTGTAGTTGATCCATGTTAAGCATCTTTTGTAAGGGTTCACTTTCTTTAGAGGTTTGTCTCTTTTTATGTCATCGGTACCAATACCTCATAAATACTTTCTCACTGGTGAACTTCTATCCAGTAAGATCGTCTAAAAGAGAGCATACCCGTTACCCACGTTTCAAAAGGACTCCATTGGGCGATTCAACTTATGAGATAAAGTATCGTCAGGTAAGATCTCTCAATTTTTTGCCACCTCCTCGTCTAGTATTTACGTCATCTTGAACTTCGTTGTAGCTCCTACCTTTTAATATGAAATTTTTATATCCGAGAGTGTAGTTTCTCATAGACAGTTCGGCTATTGGGCTGGTTTAAATGCCGGGGAAGAAAGATGACGCCCCCTTAAAGGAAAAAATTGAGGCACAAATGACCATAGAAGCTCCTAATGTCCTTGAGGACAACTTTGAGTTGGCAAATCAGTTTATTAAAGTTACCAAGTACGGAAAAGTGGAGGTACAGAACAAGGATAAAATCTCTAATAAGGATGCAATTCTCTTATACCTAATTGGGAAACGATATGCCAACGCAGCGGGATACAGTGATACCGATTACGCAGGAAATCGAGAATTAATGGATGAACTAGGATCCGTCTATTCCGATCTACAAGAGCTGCAAGAAGAGGATTCAATAGAACAAATTAAAAGAGGCCCCCTTACGTACCACCGTATATCCCTTACTTTAGTCGAGCCGACCCTGAAGCACATAAAAGAGAGAGTAAAGTAGCAATCCGATTTAAAGTGCAAACTTGTAGAAGGCATGGAAAGTTCGACTCAAAAAAGATGTTAGTTGAATAAAATGGGGTTTAATTTACGTTATTATGCTTCCACTAAGGTAGGAGGGAAGGTAAAGTGAATCGACTCATTATCCGAGATGGTTTTCTCACCACAGATTCAAAAGAACACAAGGCAGACATCCGTATAGTCGGCGAAAAAATCGCCGAAATTGGCCAAAATCTCCAAAAAACTAAACATAACGAAAGAGAGATTGATGCTGAAGGGTTATCTATTCTGCCTGGAGGCATCGACCCCCATGTACATCTCTCTCTGCCAGCTTACGTTCCGAAGCAGCATCAATGGGCCGATGATTTCAAAAGTGGTTCCGAAGCAGCTCTCGCAGGAGGGATCACTACACTCGGGTGCATGTCGGTCCCAGATAAGAATGAAACTCCCCTTGAGACGCTTGAACGAGAGACGAGAAAAGCTCACCAACAGACACTCGCAGATATCTTGATTCACCCCGTGATCAGTTCCCCAACGGAAGAAACGATACAGGAAGTTCCCCAACTCGTAGAAGAAGGCTGTACTACCATTAAAATATTCATGTGTACTAAAGATTTCGACGAACACGCTCTAGAATATCTCAAGACGATACAGGCAGCTAAGAATGCAGATATGCTGGTGATGATTCATTGCGAGGATCACTCCATCATCGATGCCACCTGTGACGCCATGATTGCTGACGGCCGCGGTTCTCTTTCCCATTATGCAGAAAGCAGACCAATTATCTCCGAAGTGGTTGCAACTCAACGAGCTGTAGCGATGAGTGAAACTACTGGTGCTCCTATGTACGTGGTTCATTTATCCTCGGAACGTGCACTAAAAGTGTGTGAAGAAGCTCAATCACGTTCGCTTCCCGTGTACGTCGAGAGTCGACCGATCTTCTTGTATCTCACTCAAAAGGAGTATACTAAACCTGACGGCGCCCTATACATGGTTCAGCCTCCACTTCGTGAGGCAAGCGATGTTGCTGCTCTCTGGGAAGGTCTACAAAACGGGAGCATTCATACCATCGCTACCGATCACGCCCCCCATACGCGGGAGCAGAAACTCGATCCGTCCCTAAATGTGGCAAACTTACGCCCTGGAATCAATGAATTGCAGGTCATGTTACCCATGCTACACTCCAAGGGAGTTCTAGAGGGTAAAATCTCATTAGGACGATTTGTTGAGCTAACTTCGACCCACTCTGCGAAGTTGTTTGGTCTCTATCCCCGAAAGGGGACCATTCAGGTGGGCTCTGATGCAGATCTAGTGCTTTGGGATCGCACAGAAGAACGAGAGGTGAAGAATGCGGACCTCTTCTCGAAAGCGGGGTTCTCCATTTATGAGGGAATGAACATTACCGGGTGGCCTAAGATCACAATTCGACGCGGTGAGGTGGTGTATAACGGGAAAGATATTGTAGCCCAGCCAGGTTCTGGACAGGTACTACCGAGATCTCATCCACAAGCCCTCAAATAGTAACGGAGATCGTTCACAGTTTCAACTATGAGAAGTCTTTCCTCGTCCCCAAGAACGCTACCCTTGTATGTTCATTTCCACAGAGTTAAATGGAAAGCATGAATAGGACCTATAAAAACCCATGAGACTATCCATTATGGTATGTATACTTCAGTTAAACTTAGCCTCCACTTCTTTTTGCGTAAAGATTCATAAAGGAAACTAACCCTACTACTAATTTGGCACTCGGTTATGCAGAGATCGATAAGGTCAATGCCACGATGCCAATCGCGGGACAGCTTGTGAGAGTTGTTCAACTCACCACGATTAAAAATCGCGGGACAGCTTGTGAGAGTTGTTACCTTATCGCGGGCTAAACGAACCCCATCGGAAGGTGGGAATAAGTTTAACCCAACAGTTCGACTGTAAAATAACCGAGTTCTCACCAAAGTGTACCTCGAGACCTACATCTCTTTTCTTGGTTAAAATCTCTTAATCCTCCTTGCCTGGACCTTCATTCGTCTAACTCTAGGGAATGCCCCAATCTTCTTGTTTTTGCTAGCTACTTGAACGTTCCTCCTTGAGTTATGGTAATAGTGACGAAGAGTGAGACATTTCAAAGTTACCTCTCCTCGTAAAGAGAAAAAAGAACTACCAACGATATTCCAGTGGAAAATGGTTTGGTTCCTCTAAACTCTTTTTGAATTCACACAAAACAGAGAAACAAACGATGACGTCGTTTCTTTCTCCAAGGGGGGGTTTCAGGCTTAAGTGTAGCATTTAAAAACTCAAAATTTAACCACTGAACGAGGGTGGAAAAATGCCTAGAAAAATTACTAAGAGCATTATCCTTGAAGTCGCTCCAGCTCATTCTCTTAAAGGCCATTACCCAGGCAGGATAGGCTATAAAATAGTGTTACCAGAGGAGTTGCTGAACAAAATTGGAGATACTCGGATTCGTGTAAGGGGTAAATGGCTCAAGGTTAGAGAGCTCATAGAAGGAGGAGAATACCCATGGTTTTCGCGAGAAGATTTACCCGCCGTTCTCCAAGAAGTGGGAGAGGAGGTACTGAGAGGGAAGGGATACATACAGGAGAAAGAACCGACGATCCAAACGAAAGAAGAACGATTAGAAGAGCGAGAAAAAACGCTAAAGGATCAAAAAGAGGAATTAATGAAAAAGAAAAGAGCATTCGAAAAAAAAGAGGCAGAATTAGCAGAAAGAGTGGAGAACTTAGAGAATCGGAAAGCTGACATTGAAGAGTGGAAGAATGAAACGAAGCTAGCGTTAGAGCAAAAGAGAACCACTTTAGAAGAGACGATGGAGAACCTTGAAGAAAGAGAAGAAGCGGTAAAAGACCGTGAAGAGGAGTTACGGGATCGAAAGAACGAAGTAGAAGCACTTGCTAAAGAAGTAGAAAGGCGAAAAGAGACGCTAGAAGCCAAAGAAAAAACAGTAGAGGAGAGAGAAAGAGGACTGGAGGATCGCGCGGATACTTTGAAGGAAGAAAGCGAGCGATTAAAGGAGAGAGAAGAACTAATAGAGGATCGAGAAGAAGAACTATCCATACGAGAAGCAGAATTGGAGGAGATAGAAGAAGAAGAAACGTTTTAGGGTGGTTTCCCACTAATTCTCCAATTTTAAATCTATTCACGTTCATAATTTTTCTAATTTTCCATCAGTTTACTTTCTGTCATACGAGTGATTACCCCCTTTTGCTGAAGTTCGCACAATTTGCTTTGCGCTAGTAGTCAAAAAGGCTGTATCGCGTGATCAGTCGAAAAAGTGTATCAATAAGGGAGGAAGACTGCTAAGAAGATTGGTCTCCCTAACATCCTGGAGGCACATTGGAAAGTCAGAGAACATCACAGCGTTCATGTCTTGCGTATGCTTTCCAGACACAAATTGAAAAAAAGAAATGTACAAAGCTTACAAGGGCTCGCCACACTCATCGCAGTAATTAGCATCCTCATCGTTTAACTCGCCACAGTTCCGACAGCGTATCATGACCTTCGGTTCCTTTACGATTTCAAACTTAAGCCCCCCCTGCTTCCCGCACTCCTTTTGTGACTGCTTTGGTACCAGTACTAACTGCTGGTGCGGTTTCATCTGCCAAATACTTGGAAATAGTACCAACATAGGCACCATATAGTAGTTGCAGAGAAATCACTAACAGAAAAGACCCACCCCCAAGCAGAACTATCCCTAAGAAACTGGAACGCCCGATCTCTTCGAACGGGAAATCCGGAACCAAAATCGGTCTAGAAAAGAGATACCCTCCAACGCTTATTAAACCAATTGAAAGGACTAAGAGAAGAATACCAATTATCCGCAGACTCTTTTTGATTTGTGTGTGCTTTTTCGTTACCGTTCCCCCTGACACTTCGCTTTGCTTTGCTTTGGGTTCCTGCTTCTTTTTTGAGTTCATGGTTCACACATTGATTCGTAGATAAAAACTTCATTTTTAAACACCGTATCATGAAAAAAGAGGCGCTCTAAGCTCCCGTTTCTTATAAAAAAGACGTATGTTTAGATATACTATCAGAAGTAGATACTTCACAAGTTTCTAACAAACTAATGAAGCCACAACCAACAACATTAAAGGGCATGGGTTTAAAACGTACGATTTTGTTAGAGCCTCCTTAGATTCTACTTGAATGAAGGAGAAACCTTCATCGTGGAAACATATGACACGAAGCCTCCACTCATTTATGCACCTTTCGTTTTCTTGCCAATAATCACCCGTATTACAATGTTTCTTCTTTTCCTTTACGTCTTGGGAGGGGGAGGTAAGTATAAAGTCGCTCTTTAATAGACACTTACTTTCATTTGAAAAGGTAATCCTTCTCTGATGGAAGGGTGATACGCATGAGAGAAAAGAATAAAGCCATTGACACGCTCAAAGAGTTCTGCTCGCAACCTAGTGTGTCTGCTACTGGAGAAGGCATAGATGAAATGGCATCCCTCCTCCGAAATACATTTGAACAGTTTGGCTTGAAGACGGAACTTATCGAAACCGAGGGGGCGCCAGTCGTTTTCGGATCCGTAAGAGGGAGTTCCGATAAAACGTTGCTTTTTTACAATCACTATGATGTCCAACCTCCTGATCCCTTGGAAGAATGGGATTCTCCACCATTTGAACCAGAAATTCGGAATGGAAAACTCTTTGCCCGAGGTGTGTCTGATAATAAGGGAAATATTGCTGCCCGTCTTTGGGCCGTCAAAACGCTATTAGATGATGAAGGAGAACTCCCAGTTAACGTGAAATTTGTGGTAGAAGGAGAAGAAGAAATTGGAAGCCCCCATTTTGAGGAATTTGTCGACTTACATAAACAAAAAATCGGTGCTAAGGGCTGTATTTGGGAATCCGGATATCTAAATGAGGAAGATCGACTGCAAATCTGCCTCGGATGGAAGGGGATTTTGTATGTCGAACTGCTTGCACGAGGAGCAAACCGAGATCTTCACTCAAGCTTGGGCACGATTGTCCCCAATGCGGCTTGGAAACTCGTAAAGGCTCTTGATACTATGAAAGATGAGGACGATAATGTGCAGATCAAAGGATTTTATGAACACGTACGGGAACCAACCCCAAGCGAGATACAAGCACTAGAAGCGATTCCTTTCAAAGAAGAGCAGAAGAAAGAACAATGGAACATTCCTCGTTTCATTAATAACCTATCTGGTCTTGCACTCAAACGGAAGCACATTCTTGAGCCAGCATGCAACATTTGTGGGTTGAAGGCAGGCTGGATCAAAGAAGGATCAAAAACGGTTCTACCCTCAAAGGCTCTTGCTAAAGTAGGGTTCCGACTGGTTCCTGATCAAGACCCTACTACGATCAAACGGAAGCTACGAACACACCTTGATACCCATGGATTCGAGGATATCAGCATAACGGCTGCAGATGGGGAGAAACCCGCTCGAACCCCGCTGGATCATCCGTTCGTTGGGAAGGTCGTGGATGCAGCTTCTTCGGTCTATGATAAGGATCCAGTCGTGTATCCCTCTTCGGCTGGAAGTGGCCCCATCTATGCCATAAGAAAACTTGACATTCCCGTCGCTGGTGCAGGTGTTGGCTACTTTGATTCTAATAATCACGCTCCCAACGAAAACATTCGACTCCAGGACTATATGCTTGGAATTAAGCACGTCATACAACTACTCAAGACATTCTAAGAAGTCCTTCTACATCTGCCCATCGAACATAAATTTTGAAGCTACAGCACAACTCTCTTTTCTTCTCTTTTTTCTACTCTTGCTGAATACACGGACTCAAAGGGGTGGCCATGAAGAAAAACGATCTCGGGGGATATGTCTTCACCGTATATTCGTCCCTTGAACGTTACATTTTTCTTTTACGTCCTTCAGAGAACACGTATACATCCTCTATGCTTCGTTTCTTCCCCTCTTCGTACAAAAGGGCACATTTCTCAGGGAGAGCATAAATGGTAGTGGAATGTCGTTTTGATTACCCTCGTAATTCTGCATCGGGATCTTGACCGGAGTAATACACGGATCGAGGACTATTATAATGCACGGAGACGAGAAAATCGACGAGGCCTAGACCAGGGTTTAGGGCAGTTTTCGGTCTATTACCTTGCCCTTTGATCACGGCATACTTGCGACAAAGTGCAAGAGATCCTGCACTGTTTCCCATAATTCCCCAGTATGTTCTTTTAGTAGGGAGGTAATGCCACGTTTTTCTATTCTATCAACGAGATAGGTGATCCCTCCGCCAGGTAAGTAAATGAATCTAGCATTCTCAATTTTCGCTCTGTACTGCTTTTGTGAATCGTTCAATTCCATAAATCCTACATTTTCTGCCCCTAGCTCTTTAAAACACTTTTTCATGACACTACGGTATTTTTGCCTTGGAAGTTTGGTAAACCACCCTGTCCAAGGAAATATGAGCACTCCAGGGTGACCACCCACATCGGCGAATGCCTGTTCATTAATAGGTTGTGCGTCTCTTTCGTTGATATCTTCTCCACCATGGAAATACAATTTCTGCATCTGACATCACCGCATTATCTTAACAATTACACTTTTGGGAATTTATTCTTTTTATCCGTATGTTCATTTCCGTCGCTCACCGCCACAGGTATATTATCGCCTTCTTCTAAAGCATCTCCTCGTAACAGATGCTACGGGCGTAACTTCGTGTGGAAAAACAGAGAGGTTGCATTTAAGTGAAACTAACAGAAGAAGGTAAAAGAATCGGGAGAGAGAACACACCAACTTCTAAAGGGGTGGTACTTGCTCAAAGAAGGAGTTACTAAGCTTCTGTGTGTCACTTTGCATCTTGTATATTTTTAAGGCCTACAAACACGGGCCGATGTGCCGAGTTACTGTAAGCTTCCAGCGTGAAATCTTGATACATCTCCACCTGAAACCCGATCTTCTCCATAATCTCTCCTATTTGTTCTAGGTTTAAAAGGCTAAGCAGATGCTTTCCCACTTCAAAATCTACCTCTCCGTGGTCTTTTACGAGAAGAAGGAAGGTAGCATGCATCATATTACCTCGAGGTCTCCAGATAGCAACGCGAGCAATTTGTAACTCATCTGCAGTAAAGACAGTAAGACCCGGACCACCACTCGCCTCTTCTGTGAGACCTATATCAAAGATAACAACACCTTTTCGTCCCAAGGCATTGTAAAAGTTCTGTAATGTCTTCTGTACTTCTTCTATAGTCTTATTATAATTCATGGTGGTAAATAAACAGAGAATGGTGTCGAATTTTTCGGACGTCGTGAAGTTCTTTATATCTCCTTTGATGAATTCCACGTCTTTCACATTCTCCCGTGCAATTTCAAGCATCTCCTCACTCTTATCCATTCCTTTAACAACATGTCCTTTTTCTTTCAGTAACTTTACATGTTTACCAGTACCACAACCTACATCAGGAATCTTTCCACCGATCTCGTGCTTCTTTAGAAGGGATTCTACAAAGTCCACTTCTTTTTGATACGTTCTCTCAGAATAAATTTTTTCATAATATTTAGCAAATTTTCCATAAATTGGCTGCCGTTCTATGTTTATCACCTCTTGTACATGAAAACCAGTAACTTCCTATCTTCGTGATACGGTTGAATTACCCTCCCAATACCCCATGAAAATATCATTTGGCATCTTACACTCATGCGTTAATTCACTCGCACAGTAAAATTGAAGTATAGAGGATTTATAAGATGTGAATTATGACGAGTTGATGGGAACGGGCGAGATTAAGTCACAGTCTAAGTTGAACTCTGGGTAAGCTCGTTGCTAGAAAGTCGATGGTACGTTGAATGGCATCACCAATCACATGTTTTTCTCGTAGAAGTTTAGTATGCCACAAGCGATATTCATGCGTGTCCTTTTCAAGTTTTGCAAGATTCGTTGCGGGGATGTACAGTCGGGGAACTGGTTTTTTTACGTAGGAATAGTCATACGGATCTTGTCCGTATTTCCCAGCTACGGTTCGTAACACATGGGAGAGGTTTCGATTGACTTTCAGCAAACACTGGTTGATCACAGCAATGCTTTCCTTGTCCTCCTTGTTCACTGTCTGGGTATATGTCCGCAACTTTTCCGTGTACTCTTGCAACTCTTGGGCTTGGGAGATGATTTTTTCCAAAAACTGTTGCTTTCCCAACGTATTCACTGTATTCAGGTCTTCCAAGAGTGTTTCTGTAATGGCCTCGGGATTATAAGGAAGAATGGATGTAGTACCCAATTGTAACACTACATCAGCAAAAAGCTTGAGATGCTTCCCGTAGAGCTCTTTATCTATCTTGTCAAGAGTATCCTTTTCACTATGAATCCAAGGGCTTAGAGACGCCTGATGTAATTCTATGAGTTCCTCTTCGGTATACCCCGTTGAGAAGGAGAAGTACGGTACACCCACGCCGAAGAAAGAAGCATCACCCCCCTTATACATGTATTTCTTCGTTACCTTAGTCGTGCCAAAAAATTCTTCTACGATAGGCTCGGGAAACCCATATAACGCTGGTTCATAGGCGATTTGAGGGACACTCGTTCCTTTGATGCCTGGGTTGTCGATATTGACGTATGCGACGCAATGCTGACTTAAGTCATTCCAATGCGTATCGACGAAATGGGTAGAACCTGCCGCCTCTGCAACTTCGTGACCATCCCAAAAACCGAAGACAATACTTCTCTTGAGCTTATCCTTGTACTTCGAAAGCACCCGAGCTAGTTCAAGCATCAGGCCATTTCCAGACGAATTACAGATGGCCGTTCCTCCCCATGCCTCCAAGTGGCCGCCAACTAACACGAATTCCGTTGGAGCATCAGAACCGTTCATTCTTCCCACTGGTTGTTTCGCCTCCACCCACTCTCTTGTTGCTTTAGCACTTACTTCCACTTTTAACGTACTTTCTTGGCAGAGATGCATGAGGTATTCCCCCGCTGCCCGAGAAATACTCACTGCAGGAAGATCCGGCATCTCGTGGATGGTTTCAGGAGTGGGATTCCCCCAGACGTCCTTGATCGCTCCTAGCTGGATGATTCTCTCCTCTTTCAACCCCCAATTGGAGATGATTATGGCCTTAGCCCCTTTCTCAGCGGCTATTCTTGCTTTTTCTGGTCTTGCTGGGGCCCAAGACATGTTTAAGTGGAGTATTTTCCCCTTCACGTTTTTACCCTCGTAATCTTCATAGCCTCCACCTCCAATATGTACGAGTTCTCCACGAAGACCTTCAGGAAGTGTAGAAGCGATATGCCCAAGCGGTTTAGCAGCTATAATTCGTCTCTCTGGAGAAAGAACTTTCAAGCTCCCTTCTTGCGGGTAACTGTGATACATATCAAACCGATCAATGTCTACCGTATCCATGTTATACGATTGCATCTCATCTGCTATATATGCAGTCGCTTTCTCCATTTCTCGACTTCCTGCAATTCGCTCACCGACTTCTTCAACGAGAAAACGAACGTGTTTAAACGCGTTCTTCACAGATAGGTGCTTCAGAATTTGCTCTTTTAATTGACCCATTTCGCGTCCTCTCCTAGAGTTAAAGAGATATAATAAACAGACAAAAAAAGGACACTTTAGTAGAGTAATTTCCATTTGTTATAGCTACTATCTTGTCAAGAACACGTAAGATGGTCCATCGAAGAATGAAAATGGATTGATACCTCGTCTTTCAACCTTAGACATCAATAAAGGCACTCATCTCGCTTACCAGGAAGCGAATACTCATGATTAAGTGCATGAATCTGACTCTTCAAACCGGTAAAAAAGGAGAAAACCACAAATAGGGGGATCCTTTTTTAAATAGAGCATACAAAAAAAGTTTAAGGGGGAATGCAGTCATGAAGAAAAAGCTACTTTTGGTAGGACCTTTCCTCTTTATTCTGTCTGTAGCTATTGGATTGTACGCTTCTCGTCGAAATTGCCTGTTTGGCTTCCTAGCCTCTGGGCATTTAAACTTTTGGACTAGTATAGAACTATTAGCTGGAGTAGGCTGCCTTCTGGGGGTGATTCTTACCCTCATAGGATGTGTCCGTGCAAAAGGTGACAGATAGAGACCTGCAAAATTATCACCTGTTAGATCACACGAACTACCTGTTACTTTATGTTAACTCCAAGCTCTAGCACTACAAGTCCCACACAGAAAATGACTCCAGAAAGGATAAAAATAGGAAAGATGCCAAAGGCGTCTGCAATGAAACCAGCGACAATTGGCCCTATCGTCCCAACAATGCTTCCTGGTAGGAAGGAAAGGGCGTAGCCTCTCCCCCTCTTTTCTCTTGGGGATAGTCTAGCGGTTATGGCAGATAATGCAGGCATGCCTAGCATTCCAAAAAACCGATACATGAGGTAGAGAGCAAGGAAGGGTACAACTCCACTTACCAAAAAGGCTGCTAGGAAACATACGTAGGCGGGGAACAGGGAGCTAATGGTCCATTCTTTCTCTCCAAAGTGGGATGCCAGTGCACCACCCAAGGAAGCAGCGATCAATCCAATTACCCTGCTAACACCAAACATGAGACCAACGAGGCCAATAGTCCATGTTCTACGTTCGACAAGATAGATACTAAGGAAGGCTGTGGTCATGCTCCCTCCAAACCTCCTAATGCCGCTTGCTAGGAGGAAGAAGATCATGTTTGAGGAAAGAAGTGTGCCCTCTTCTTCCGTCTCTTCCAAGTTTGCTTCACTTGAATTGCTGTAACCGGTGGGGTATGTAGGCACGAAGTAGAGTCCACCAAGGATGAGAAGCGGTGGAATGATCCAGAACTGGTAAAGATCTCTCCATTGGTAGCCCCACCAGCCCATAAGGATGGTGATAGAAAAAGAACCAAGTGCGAACCCCAGAATTCCCCCTGAATTGAACACACCTAAGGCTTTTGGGCGGTTTTGGGGAGTCGTATCCTTTGAGAGGTAGCTATTGGCAGGAGGATGAAAGAAGGTAGAGCTAAGCGTGAGAAGCGAGGTCGCAACAATGAACATGAAGACGTTCAAGGTGATTCCAGCTAAAAGTGCCCCTGTAACTGCCATACCAATGCTAAATGCAATTATTTTTCTTGAAGTAAGCTTGTCAGAAAGAACCCCGGCTGGTAACGTGAAGAGCGCTTGGCAAAGTGGTGGGATGGCTGCAATGATACCTATCTGCTTGTTAGTGAGTGTAAACTCTTCCTTAATTAAGGGGTAGATGCTAGTACGGATGCTTCCAGCAACATGAATTAGGGTATGGCTGATCACGATTACTAGTAAGCTAATGCTAAGGATCTTTTCTACTTGTACTGGATCATCGTGCAGTGGAGGCATCCTCCTCTGTTCTTCTTCGTTTCTGCTACTACTTTTTAACGTGTGCTCAAAGCTTTTTTAGTCTATCTTATGGACCTTTAGAAATACCCTTACATTGCTATTGCATTTAAAAAGCACATCTTTGCACACCTCGGAAGAGGATGTACTGGGGATAGGACGACGCAGAGGCAGAAAAGCTGGTTCACGATAATTCTAACTTTTTAAAGTGGTTTACTGACCCACAGAAAACGAGCTGATCATCTGACTGTTCGTTTGTACAATAGTTGTTACACAGAGCGCTTCTTCCTGGAAAATTCCTAATGACCACATGCATATCTCACGTGACAAGTAGAAAGGAACGTATTGTCAGTAATCCTCCTCTTCTTCCTCTTCTGATAGATCCTCTATCGGAAAGAAGTCGATCCATCGTTTGACAACGTTCTTTACTTTTTCTTTGAGAGATCGTTTCTTCTTCATAGTACATCCTTGCTAGGGGTTAGCCTAGTTTTTTAAAGAATATTCACTTTTATATCTTCCTTGGGACATATGTCTAAGGGTCTACTGATGGGTAAGGGCATGATCTTCGACATCAAACGGTTTGCTGTTCATGACGGTCCAGGAATTCGAACTACTGTGTTTCTAAAAGGATGTCCTTTGCACTGTTGGTGGTGTCATAATCCTGAAGGGCTTTCTCCCAAGAAAGAGGTTGCTTACTACGCATACAAGTGCATAGAGTGCGAAAAGTGTATTCAAGCGTGCCCGAACGATGCGATCTCTGCTACTGATAATGGGATAGAAACAGATCGGGATCGATGCACTACCTGTGGAAAGTGCGTGAACGTTTGCCCTACGGGTGCACGTGAGTTAATTGGACGGGAAATTTCAGATGTGGAGCTTTTGGAAGAGATCAAGAAGGATACCATTTACCATGACTCCTCAGCGGGAGGGGTAACCTTTTCAGGCGGTGAACCCTTACAGCAACCCACGTTCCTCAAAATCGTCCTCGAGAAATGTAAGGAGGAGAAAATCCACACTGCATTGGATACATCGGGCTACGCACCTGCTGATGTGTTTAATTCTATCAAAGAGTACGTCGATCTCTTCCTCTTCGACGTAAAGCTCTTCCTTGACACCTTCCATCGAAAGTACACGGATGTTTCCGTTCATCCTATCACTAAGAACCTTCACACTCTCATGGAGACACAACGAGGTGGTGATGTAATTCTTCGCTTTCCAGTTATTCCAGGCATTACCGACACACAGCGAAACATTCGTGCACTCCTTCAATTCCTGGCCACCCTACAGGATATCCAGGAAATTGATTTACTTCCTTACCATAACGTACAGGAAAAATACAAAAGGCTTGGAAAAGAGTTTAAAATGGAAGAAACCCAATCTCCTTCTCAAGAGCACATTGAAAAGCTGAAACGGAAAATTGAACGGAACTCGAAAATTTACGTGAAAGTAGGGGGATAACCCTATGGAAAAAAACGAGAGAACCCATCACCACTACATGGCATAGAACAGGAAATAGAAGAGAGGAGGTCTTCTGTGTCCCCTCTTAACGAGAGGATTGCAAGACTTCGGGAAGAGAGCGTAAATGCAAAGGTTAAGCTCTCTCAAGAGCGAGCGAAGCTACTCACAGACGTTTACCAGAGTGAAAAGCTGAAAAATACATCCGTCCCGGTTCAACGGGCGTTAGCTTTCAAATACCTGATGGAACATGTAAGCATACCCGTGGAAGAAGGGCAGCTCATCGTGGGGGTACGGGGGACGGGTGCCAACGAGTTGCCGACTTTCCCAGAGATATGCTGTCACAGCTTAGAGGATTTGGAAACCTTGGATACCCGAGAGAAGAACCCTTACTCAGTACCTGATGAGCTGGAGGAGCTGTATCGGGAAGAGATCATTCCCTACTGGGAAGGCAAAACGATGCGAGAGAGAGTCTTCGATCACATGTCTGATGCCTGGAAAGACGCGTATGAAGCGGGAATCTTTACGGAATTTATGGAGCAACGGGCGCCTGGACATACTGCTGGGGGCGACAGGATCTATCAGAAAGGCCTCTTAGAGATTCAAGAGAACATCGCAGAGAGAATGGACAAAATCGATCCTTCTGACGCTGAAGCAACTGCGAAACGGGAGGAGCTTAGGGCGATGCACACCGTGGCAGAGGGTATGATGACTTACGTCCGACGGTATGCCCAAAAACTTGAAAAATTAGTTGAAGACGAGGGGTCTGAAAAGCGGCGGAAGGAATTAAAAAAGATGGCTAGCATCTGTCGTTGGGTTCCCGCGCATGCTCCGAGAACCTTCTGGGAGGCACTTCAACATTATTGGTTCATCCACGTTGGGGTCATTACCGAAACCAATCCTTGGGACGCGTTTAATCCAGGGAGAATCGATCAACTTTTATATCCCTTTTACACACGGGATCTTGAAGAAGGAAGATTAACCAAGAAGCAGGCTAAAGAATTGCTTGAGGTGTGGTGACTTAAGTTCAACAACCACCCTGCTCCCCCAAAAGTCGGGGTGACAGCTGAAGAAAGTAACACGTACAATGACTTCTCAAAGCCGAACATTGGGGGGGTACGAGAAGACGGTGCTGATGGAGTGAACGACCTTACGTACCTGATCCTTGAAGTGTTAGAAGATATGCGCACAGTGTAACCTAACCTAGGTGTGCAAATAAGCAAGAAGAATCCAGATAGATTTTTGGAACGCGCGTTAGAGATCGTTAAACCTGGCTTCGGTAAACCCCCGTTTTACAACCATGATGTCGTCATCAAGATCCTCCTCCGGCAGGGTAAATCGTTAGAGGTCGCCCGAAGCGGGGGATGTAGTGGGTACGTAGAAACAGGTGCGTGGGGAAAGGAGTGTTATATTCTTACGAGGTATTTCAATCTTCCCAAAGTGTTGGAGGTTACCTTACACAACGGTGTAGACCCCCACACGAGCAAAAAGATCGGCATAGACACGGGAGATCCTTCCCACTTTGAAAGCTTTCCTGCACTTTTCGAAGCCTTCAAGAAGCAGCTGAAGTACTTCATTAAAGTGAAAATGGAGGGAAATGATACGGTGGAGGCGCTCTACGCACAGTATCTCCCTGTCCCGTTCCTTTCTCTGTGGATTGAAGACTGCGTAGCCAATGCAGAGGATTACAATGCGGAAGGCTCAAGATATAATACGCAGTACATCCAATTCGTCGGATTAGGGACTCTTACCGATGCTCTGACATCACTCAAGTATAATATCTTTGACAAACAGCGTTATTCCCTTGAAGATGTGCTTAACGTGTTGAACGACGATTTTAAATACAAAGAACCGATGAGACAACGCTTCTTGCATAAGACACCGAAGTACGGGAACGATGATGACTACGCCGATGACATCGCGAAGGACGTCTTAACGACCTGCGTGGACATCGTGGAAAGCCATCAGCCCACCCCCATTCGAAATGCCTCCCGTCGAGTGTACGGTCTCCCAACTACTGTGCACGTCTACTTCGGGGAAATGTGTGGAGCTACGCCAGATGGTAGACAAGCATGGCAGCCGCTCTCAGAAGGTATATCACCCGTGCAAGGGGCCGATAGGCACGGTATAGGGGCAGTGTTCCGGTCGGTTGGCAAGTTGGATCACATCAAAACTGGTGGAACGTTGCTCAACCAAAGGCTTTCTCCTGATTTGATGCAGGATGAGGGTACCGTGAAAAAATTGGGCCAACTTATGAGGAGCTTCTTCAAAATGGATGCCCACCACGTGCAATATAACGTAGTGTCCACTGAACTCTTACGAGAGGCTCAAGAGCGGCCAGAAGACTTCCAAGACTTGATGGTAAGGGTAGCAGGGTACAGTGACTACTTCGTTAACCTTCCTATAGGTCTCCAAAATGAGATCATTGTCAGAACAGAACAGGAGAGAGGGTAATCGACTACCAGTTGAAGAGGAACGTGGTGGTAGGCCTGGTAGCATAGTTCCCTGTTGAAGTCATCCCTATCTTTCTAATTGAGAGATAATTGCTCCTTAACGGTTACAGAGATAGGGAAGGGGATAGTTCTCAGAGATTTGGTCTTTTATTTACTGTTATCTGCTCCCTTCTTATGTTTCCTCTTGATGTATATTCCAATAGCGAAAGCACAGATGACTATTCCTCCGAGAAGTCCATAGTATACTTTTGGTGAAAGCGTAGAGGGGGAGCCGGGAGAGTCAGAGGTGAGGGGAAGAAGCTGGATCCCGTCTCCTGCAGGATCCACAAAACTACCCAGAAAGAGGATGTTACCGATTCTCCTATCCCGTATCAGAAGTAGGAAGGGATGATCCACTATAAAGGACGCAGTGGCTGCAGCAGCCTCAGTTCCTTCTTCATCCACTCTAATGAACGCCTTATGGGCTACGTCGGTAATGAATAGATCATTAGGACCTCCGGTGATTTTAGAGAAGTTAGCTTCCTCTTCTGAAAACGCTGTGGGCATCCCCATCCCTTTCAATATCTCATTAAGATTATATTTGGGTGTCTTAAACGTAAACGTTGGCATGTGCACAGTAACATTGGCCGCAGGTAAAGGCCCTGAAATCTGCCCTAGATCCGCAGTAATGTCCTCTTCGATATCGTTCAAGCTGTAGCCATCTCTTGGCAAAAGGATCAGCATCGAGAAGTCCTTTCCCTCATACGGTAGTTCAAGCATTTTCATATGAGATGTCTCACGATAGCCAAAGAGTGCCTTTCCCTGCATCATGGGCACCTGCACACTCTTACTAGCATTCACTCAGAACTCCTCCATCTCTGTCTCGCTTTCATCAAATTTGACAAGCCAGGTTGCCTTAAAGTAGATAGCATTCGTAAGCACAAGGCGAGTAAGTTCATCGATATTTGACGAGTCTACGAGCTTCTTGATCTTACCATTAGTGTGTGCTGCAACCCACTCATTGATCGTCTGGATTGCTTCCTCAGGAGCATTTATAAAGTCGAGATAGTTGACCTCCGCGCCATAATAGGCTTTTAGGAACATCCGATATTCCTCAGCAAATGGATACCCTTCTTGCCCCCAGAACCCATTTGCCGTCTCGCACTTAACGTTCTCACTCTCGTTCATCATCGAGCGAATATAACTAACCCCATTCCTTCGTACCGTGTCATTTTCTGGGAGATGTAAAACTGATTGCATTTCACTCGCGGTCGTGCCCCCTGCACCCTCTTAGCTCATTGCTAAGGCTATGTAGATACTCAACGGCGAAAAAAAGATGTTATCGCCACTGTTGTTTAATGCTTTGTAAAGATCGAAGGCAAACCGATTACTTCCCTTTATCACACTTGAATAAGCTGGTGAGCTAGTATCCACGTCCGCGTTTTCTTCCTTCAGTTGAGTGACAGTGTTACCGTTAGAGGGCATATTGACTGTAAAAGCTGGCGGCGTCTCAGCTTTGATGTGAAAGGTAGCAGTAATGGGGGCTACAAGCACCGATAGCAGTAGGAATGAAATCAGCACGGTTGCAAAAAGTCTCTTCTTCATTTCTTGCCATCATTCTTGGAGTTCATAATTAGGATAACGTTCCTTAAAAGTTTAATATAAACGTAAAAATTTATTAAAGCTTTTCGACGCAGATTCTCTCGGTAACTTGATGATCTCTCGTATCCTCGTGACCATATCTACAGATTTGTAAGCCTTGTGAATTTAACAATCCTCTCCAGAATATCTCCTCGATGTAGCTATGGATTAGTGACTACATCTCATGATAGCGCTTACCAGCCCACGTATTCGGAGAAGTTTATTGCGTATCAGCATTTAAAACTTTAGTTTCCGCTTAAAAAGAAATTCATATATAGGTCCCAATGAAAAAGTGAAGCCAAATGGGTAAAACGAAAACGCCGATAAGCAATGTCATAGTGGTAGCCGCCGTAATATGCTTTGCAGTAGGCTTTTCTCTACCTTTAGGTACTTCTCCCACTGGTACGACTACGATTGCGACCGTTCTAGATTGTTCATCCGATGAACATCGAGATCCAGCGGCCAATGACGAGTTCACTGTCACGCAGGGTTCCCACATACAGTCCAATGGGGATAGACGCTTGCTCATACTCGCTCATGAAGATTTCTTGTGGGCACTTGAACCCCTTGTGGAATGGAAACAGCGAACGGGAATCGACACGACCTTAGAGAGTTGGCAGGAGTTTAACCAAACCTATGGAGGAGGGGATGAAGCAGAACGGATCAAACGGGGCATTCATTCCTGGTACGATGGAGAGGCCGACCACTATGTCATGTTGGTCGGTGATGTAGGTAGCTTCCCAGTGCGTTACCAGATGACAGATCGTCCAGAAACCGATGTACACCAAATTGAGGGGTACGGCGCCTGGTATGCGAGCGATCTCTATTATGCCGATCTTGAGGATGAATACGGCAGTTTCGAGGACTGGGAGGATAACGGCAATCATTTGTATGGAGAATTGCATGGGGAATACTTTGACAACGATTACATCAACCAAGATGCAATCGATATGATCCCTGAGGTCGCCGTTGGGCGGGTTCCCGCATCAGACGTTTGGGAGGCAAGGGATTTCGTTCGGAAGGTAATATCCTATGAGGAAAATGGACTCTACTCTCGACGCTTCAGTGATTGGTTTAAACGTGCACTATTCATTGTGCCTTATACGGCTGCTGATGACTTAGATACGATCTATTTTAATACAAAAGA
>JABAHQ010010167.1_pt2 | contig 41187 bp, 34 predicted proteins | sample 7062091 | NCBI WGS metagenome assembly JABAHQ01 (sample SAMN14534359, study PRJNA622989) | marine sediment metagenome | biome: marine biome [ENVO:00000428]; feature: marine pelagic biome [ENVO:01000023]; material: deep marine sediment [ENVO:00002113] | place: India: Gulf of Kutch | collected... | reverse complement strand
GGGCGCCCACCGGAGCATCCTCCCGCCCCGGCGTTTCAGCGGAAACGCCTGCGACCAGCTCAAACGTCCCCGGCCTCCGAACGCGCCTCTCCGCGGCCGACATGTCTCCGGCCGGCCGAAGCGTCCCCCGGCGGCGAACAGGCATGTCTCCTCCCGGCCAAGACGTATCGCGGCGGCCGGAACGCCTCCGGAAGCCCGATCGCCGCACGGCTCGACGAAACGAGCTCAGGAGCCCGATCACCCCGACGGTCCGCCACCAAACCACCAAAAAAAACGCCGCCCGACGAGCCGGGATCGCTCCCGAGCACGACGGACGGCGTGACCTGCCTCGTATGACTGAGGGTCCCTTTATTAATGCTTAGGCGCCGGTGAACCTTCCGCCTTCCGCTCGAAGACGGCCTGACGTCCGGCCCACCAGGGGGAACCTCTTCTCTTTGGTGTCGGCCCTAGTGCTTGAGACAGGGGCGCCGAGCGGTTGCCCGCGCCGGCTCCTTCCGGCCACGGGGGCGAGCCCCTCGCGCCGGTCTCATCAACATAACAGGCGGAAGGGGAGCCGTTCCAGGGCGAGGACCGCCGGCGCACGGCAGGCGCGGGTCGAGGCCCCGGGGCCGGAGAGCCCCGGATCCGCTACCTCCGGCAGCGGCGAACCCCCGCCACTCGCGACCGTCGGACCCGCGGTATCGGAGAAGTCCGGAATCCCCCTTCAGCCCCCGGGCCTCTCCTGGAAGAAGGGCGCGATCCTCTCCACCTCGGTCCCCGTCCCCCAGATCACGACGGCCCGAACGGGCTCGTCGCCCGGCACCCGGTGAATGACCGGGTCGCCGGGACGGACGATCCCCACCATGCCAGGCTCGATCCGGTGGACCTCGCCGTTCACGACGTGCTCGAGGGTGCCCGAGAGCACGTAGAAGATCTCCACCGCCTCGTGGAGGTGGCCTTCCCGGGCGTCCGTCCCGGCGGGAAAGGTGATCTCGGCCACCGCTACCTCGTCGCCTCCCAGGTTCGAAGGCTCCACGAGGACGCGGATCTCGGTTCCAGTCTGGCTCTCCAGGATCCGGGTACCGTCGCTCGCCTTCCGGTACTCCGCGTCCCGCTCCTGGGCGGCGAGGCCGGCGCTCGCCGGCCCGCCCGCCAACAGCGCCGCGACGATTCCGAGCAAGACCCTGCGTACGACCATCGTTCCGTCTCCTCTCGTCGAACTGATTTCAGGCTCCCCGTCGCCCCGTCCCCCGGCCGATACGCTACCTCCGTCCCTCCATTACGAAATCCTCCGGCATGGCAGCGCCGCCCGGCGAGGCGACCTGCCGTGAGGACGAGCGCACGCCCATCCCCGAGCGACTCGATGCCCCCGGGGCTTCCCGGACCCTCGAGCCCTCACCAGCGCGCCGCCTCGCCCGGTGCCGGCGTCGCCCAGGCGATGAACTCCCGGAGGTGCTCGTTGGAGGAAGCCAGATCCTCGGCTCGGAGGTACATCATGTGGCCGCTCCGGTACGCCTCGAAGCGCATCCGATCGGTGAGCTGCCTCGACGGGTCGAGGTGCCAGAGATTGTACTGGGCGGAGAAGTAGTCGGTCCCACCGTCGTAGTAGCCGCTCTGGACCATCACCTTCAGGAACGGGTTCTCGGCCATCGCCTGGCGAAGCATCTCCCCCGTCGTGTTCCCGTCCCGGTTCCAGGGACGGACGGGGCCGAAGATGTTGTACTGGAGATCGGTCTCCCATCCCAGGTCGGCCCGGAGGTACTCGTTGATCGCCGGGGTGAAGGCGTGGTTCCACGCCGAGAGGGCCGGATCGTAGTCATAGGCTTCCCCGGCGGACTCCCGGTCCACCCCCCGGTAGCGGGCGTCGAGGCGGCCCACCGTGAGCCTTCGGTCCCGCATGAGCTCCTTCCGCCAGAAGGAGATGGGGATCGTCAGGTTGTTGTCCAGGACGTACCGGGTCGAGACCCCGGCGTAGCGGCCGACCGCCTCCGCGATCTCCCGCCGCAGCGCGTCGTCCAGGGATGCGCCCCGGACCAGGGCGGGGATGTACTCCTCCACGGTGAAGCGCTCCACCTCCGGGAGGATCTCCTCCAGATCCCGGGCCTGGAGCTCGGCGGGCAGCTGCTCGTGATACCAGGCGGTGGCCGCGTAGTGGGGCAGGGTCAGGGCGTCCTCCACCGGCCCCTCCCGGTCCATCCCCAGCTCCGTGGGCGAGACGAGGACCACCCCGTTCAGATACATCCACTGGGCGCCCTGGAGCCGGCCCGCCAGCCCCGAGACCCGGGTGGTGCCGTAGCTCTCCCCGATGAGGAACTTGGGCGAGCTCCACCGGTCGTGACGGCTCACGAAGAGGTCGATCCACTCGGCGAGATAGCGCACGTCCTCCTGGACCCCGAAGAAGCGGCTGGCGTCCACCCCCTCCAGGGCCCGGGCCCACCCCGTGGCCACGGGATCGACGTAGACGATGTCGGTGACGTCGAGGATCGTGTGGGGATTCTCCTCGACCCCGTAGGGCTGGATCGGGAAGCCCTCGTCGTCGATCCGCAGGTGCTGGGGGCTCGTGTAGCCCAGGTGCATCCAGACCGACGCTGAGCCCGGCCCCCCGTTGAAGGAGAAGGTGAGGGGCCGGCTCGCCCGATCCTGGACGTCGGTGCGGCGGTAGAAGACGTAGAAGAGGGAGGCGATCGCCTCCCCGCTCTCCTCGTCGTAGACGGGCATGAAGCCGGCCGTGGCCTCGTAGGGGATCTCCCGTCCGTCGGACATCGTGACGGTGTGGCGGCTGGTCGTGGCCGTGTCCACGGGGACGGGGATCTCCGGGACGTCCCGGGTCTCCGCCATCTCCTGGCCGGGGGCACCGGCGGGAAGGGACGCGAGGACCAGGAGCGGGCCCAGGATCCGGGTGGCCCAGCGATCCATGCAGGACGGGAGCATCATGGGTTTGACCTCGGTTTCGGTGGCGCGCGGCGAGGGATTATCTTGAGGGCTCAGGACCGTCACCGTCCACCCCGTAGCGAGGAACGCGGAATGCCGGAGAATCTCAGGGGCACATGTCAGGGGGTCACCCGCGCGCTCGCAGCCACCACCGCGCCCGCCACCGTCGCCCGGCGAGGCGCCCGGGTCCTGATCGGCCTTCTCGCGGCCACGGCCGTCGCCGCCTCCGGGACCGGCGCCCAGGAGACGCCGTGGACCGCCCGGAATCCCGGGAGCGAGAACATCACGGTCCTGGGCCACATCCCCCTGGGCCCCCGTCTCAGCGTGGCCGACATGGATATGGAGCAGGAGCTGGACCGGCCCTACGCATACGTGGCCCGGATGGTCTACGGCGAGCGGGGCCCGAAGGGGACCGACATCGTCGACCTCTCCGATCCGGCGAACCCGAAGGTGATCTACGAGTGGAGGATCGAGAACCAGGACCTCCACCAGCGCACCGGCGGGATGGACGTGAAGCACTTCAAGTGGGACGGCCGCTACTACGTGGTCCAGTCGCTCCAGTTCGGCCAGGGCGGGCCGGACCCGGACCTCGGCGCCGTGGTCCTCGACGTCACGGGCCTCCCCGACCCCTCCACCGTCCGGGAGGTGGCCCGGATCCGGGAGCCGGAGCTCCCCGGCGGCTTCCACAACATCTTCGTCTACAAGCACTCGAACGGCCGGGTCTACCTCTTCGCCACCGTCAGGGGCCCCTTCGCCCACGTCTACGACCTGGGCACCCTGGTGGAGGAGGGGCCCGAGGAGGCCCTCGCCGCCCGGGTGCCGGTTCCCGAGTCGGCCGAGGGGAGCGGGAGTGGACGGGGCTACCACGACTTCTACGTGGGCTACCACCCCGCCACCGCCACCGACCGCTTCTACGGCGGCGGCACCGGGGGCTACTACGTCTACGACATCACGGACCTCGAGAACCCGAGCCTCCTGGTGACGCTCACGGGGATCAGCGGGGTCCGCTATGGCCACACCTTCACCCCCACGCCCGACGGCCGCTACGTGGTGGCGGAGACCGAGTACCAGTACGCGCCTCTGCGGATCTTCGACCTCCAGCCCGCCCTGGAGGGACGCGTGCGGAACATCCGCTCGCCGATCTCGGCGTGGACCGCCCACTGGAAGCACCTGGCCCACAACCACGAGATCCGCTGGCCCTACGTCTTCGTCTCGGGGTACCTGGACGGCCTCCAGGTCTTCAGCCTTCTCGACCCCGAGAATCCGGAGACCGTGGCCTACTACGACACCTATACGGGCCCGCCCAACACGGACCGCTACGCCATGTTCAACGGCGCCTTCGGCGTGGACGTCCGCAACGCCGACGGCCTGATCGTGGTGAGCGACATGACCACCGGGTTCTGGACCTTCCGCATGGAGGGCTTCCAGGGCTGGAACGGCGAGGACTGGGGGATGCCCGACGTCTCCAGCGCCCAGAAGTGGGACGAGGAGCTTCCCGGCGTGGCGGCGAGCGCCGGGTCGTCCCGGCCGTGAGCCCGCTCCTCCTGGCCGCGGCCCTCGGCCTGATCGTTCCGGCGCACGGCGGCGTCGACGGCAGCTTCACGCGTGCCCGCAGCAGCGTCGGCCCGGCGTCCGCCCCGTGCGCCGCCGACCCGACCCCGCCCGCGTACTACGCATTCCCCCTGGTGGGCACGGGGAACGTCCCCGGCACCGGCCGGGCCAGCGGCACCGGGGAGGTGGTCTTTCCGTCGACCCCCTTCGGGGTCGCCGTGGGCCCGGACGGGAGCTATCGGCTCGAGGTCTGGCTCAGCTTCGAAAACCTCCCCGAGCCCCGGTCCGGCCGCTGGGTGGCGTGGCTCACCACGCCGACCCTGGACCGGGTGGAGCGGATCGGCGCCCTGGAGGACGGCGCCCGGGAGATCCGGGGCCGGGTCGGGTGGAACAAGTTCCTGGTGGTGGTGACCCTGGAGCCCGAAGGCCACGAGCGAGACGGGTGGTCCGGCCCTATCGTCCTCCGGGGAATGTCCCGGAGCGGAGCGATGCACACCATGGCCGGCCACGGCCCCTTCCAGCAGGAGAATTGCGCACGGTACGGGTACTAGGGGGTCCGGTCCTGGCGGTCTCCCCCTCCTCGGCTTCCCCGGCGCCCGGGCGACGCCGGCCCCGCACGGGGGCCGTCGCGCTCGCCGCACTCCTGGTCCTCTCGGCCGGCTCGGCCTCCTCCCAGGAGGCCGGGGGACACGCCGGCCACGGCGCCACGGCCGGCGCCTGGATCATGCCCCCCATGGACCCCAACATGCCGATGCTGCCGGGGCTCGAGGGTTCGGTGCCCGCGGTGGATCCGATGATCCCCACGGCGCACCTCGACGCGACGCGCTTCCCCGAGGCCGGGCCCAGCCGGACCGTGGAGATGGAGGACGGGGACACCCTCGATCTCCGGGTGGCCCCCGTGCGCCGCACGATCCGGGGGCGCCAGTACCTGATGTACGGCTACAACGACCAGTACCCCGGCCCCCTGATCCGGGCCCCCCGGGGATCCACCGTGTTGGTCCAGGTGCGGAACGAGATCCCCCAGGGGACCACCGTCCATTGGCACGGCGTCCGCCTCGACAACCGCTTCGACGGGGTGCCCGGCCTCACCCAGCCGCCGATCGAACCCGGCGAGACCTTCACGTACGAAGTGCAGGTCCCCGACGCCGGGATGTTCTGGTACCATCCCCACCTCCGGGAGGACGTCCAGCAGGACCTGGGGCTCTACGGCAACCTCTGGGTCACCCCCTCCGACCCCGGGGCCTACGGCCCGGTGAATCGGGAAGAGGTCCTGGCCCTCGACGACCTCCTGATGACCGGGGACGGCCGCCTCGTCCCCTGGGGCGCCGATCACCCGACCCACGCCCTCATGGGGCGCTTCGGCAACGTGATGCTGGTGAACGGCCGGACCGACTACGACCTGGAGGTGAAGCGGGGGGAGGTGGTGCGCTTCTACCTGACCAACGTGGCCAACTCCCGGACCTTCAACGTCCGCTTCGACGGCGCCCGGGTGAAGCTGGTGGCCTCGGACGTGGGCCGCTTCGAGGAGGAGCGCTGGGTGGAGAGCGTGGTGATCGCCCCGGCGGAGCGCTACGTGGTGGACGCGCGCTTCACCGAGCCCGGCACGCACCGGCTGACGAACACGATCCAGGCGGTCAATCACTTCCGGGGCGAGTTCTATCCCCGCGTGGACACCCTGGGCGCGGTCCGGGTCTCGGAGGAGTCCGTCGAGGAGGAGCTGGGCGACGCCTTCTCCTCCCTCCGGACCCACGGCGACGTCACGGCCGGGATCGACCCCTACCGCCCCCACTTCGACCGCGCCCCGGACCGTGAGCTGGTGACGACGGTCCGGGTCGATGGTCTCCCCGTCCCCATCGTCCTGGCCATGGAGGCGGACACCCTCTACGTGCCGCCCATGGAGTGGAACGACGCCATGCCCATGATGAACTGGCTCTCCACGGGGAGCCAGGTCACCTGGATCCTCCGGGACCGGGAGACCGGTCGGGAGAACACCGAGATCGACTGGAGCTTCCGGGTGGGCGACGTGGTCAAGCTCCGGATCTTCAACGATCCGGAGACGTTCCACCCCATGAACCACCCGATCCACGTCCACGGCCAGCGCTTCCTGGTCGTGGCCCGGGACGGCGTCCCCCAGGAGAACCTGGTGTGGAAGGACACGGCGATCCTCCCGGTGGGCTCCACCATGGACCTCCTGGTGGAGATGTCGAACCCCGGGGACTGGATGCTCCACTGCCACATCGCCGAGCACCTCCACGCGGGCATGCACTTCCACTTTACCGTGGGCGAGGCCGGCGGCGCCGGCGACCCGTAGCGTTCGTCCGCCGCCGCGCACCCCACGCCCCACGCACCGGAGAACCCCGTGTCCCGATCCGACGCGCTCCAGGACCACTACCCCGAGGACGTAGCCCACTGCTACGGCTGCGGGCCCCTGAACGAGCACGGCCTCCAGCTCGAGACCCGGTGGGACGGGGACGAGACCATCTCCCGCTTCACCCCGGAGCCGTACCACACGGCCATGCCCGGCTGGGTCTACGGAGGCCTCATCGCATCCCTCCTGGACTGCCACGGGACCGGCACCGCCTCGGCGGCCGCCCTGCGCCGGGAGGGGAAGGAGATCGGGGACGAGCCGTCTCCGAGGTATGTGACGGCCCGCCTGGAGGTGGACTATCTTAGACCTACACCCCTGGGACCCGAACTCGAGATCCGGGGAAGCGTCGAGGAGATGACGGAGCGCAAGGTGATCGTGAACGAGACCCTGTCGGCCGCGGGCGAGATGTGCGCCCGGGGACGGGTGGTCGCGGTGCGGATGCCCGAGCGCTTCGGGGAGCCCGAGCCCGGACGATGAGCGACGGGGAGAGCGCGGGATCGGGGAGCGGGAAGCCCCGGGGCCCGGACGCCGAGATTCCGGGCCCCGCCACCGGCGAGGAGACCCGGGAGATCCTCTCCGAGGTGCTCCGGGAACAGGCCGAGCGCCAGGCCCGACAGCGGGAGGCGGGCCGGCGCAAGAAGAAGCGCCGGCTCCCCCTGCCGATCCTCGCCGTGATTCTCGGCGCCGCCTCCCTCTACGTCTGGGTCGCGGCCCCCTCCTGGCTCCTCCCCGAGCCCCTCCCCGAGCCCACGGCCGTGAACCTCCAGGACGGGCTCCGCATGGAAATGTACGGGCTCGTGGTCCAGATCGAACGCTTCCGGCGGGAGAACGGCCGGCTCCCCGCGAACCTGGGAGAGGCCGCCGAGGATGCGGCCCCCGACGTCACCTACGTTCCCTTCCCCCCCGAGAGCTACCGGCTCGAGGGGCGGCGAGCGGGCACCGAGATCGTCTACAGCTCGGGCGAGCCCGCACGCACGCTCCTCGGCGACGCCCCCGATCGGATCCGGGGCGTGGCGGGAGCGTCGTCGTCATGAGGAAGGCATCGCGCATCCCGGAGAGCCGGTCGGGCTTTTCCCTGGTCGAGCTCCTGCTGATCCTGGTGATGATCTCCCTGATCGCCGCGATCGCCGTGCCGAACTTGCAGCGGGCCGTCCTCCGGGCCCGGGCCGCCGACGCCCTCTCCGACCTGAACGTGGTGAAGGTGGCGGTTCTGAACTACCAGGGGCAGAACACCGCTTGGCCTCCGGACGACGGGACGGGACAGGTTCCGCCGGGGCTCGAGACGTACCTCCCCGACGGCTTCACCTTCACCGACGAGGACTACGAGCTGGACTACGAGAACTGGACCGGCGCCAGCCCGGGGATCGTCGCCGTGACCCTGGTCACGTCGAACCAGGAGCTGGGACTCGCCGTTCTCGACATGCTCGGCACCAACTCCTGGACGGACGGGAGCCAGAAGTACACGTGGGTCATCGAGTGGATCGACTGAGGGCGTCGATCGCCCAGGCGAATCGCCACGGGGCCACGGCGTCCGTCCTCAGGTAGAGGGACGGCTCGACGAGCTCCACTTCCATGACGGCGAACTCGCCCGATTTCCGCCGGACCAGGTCGACTCGGGCATAGAGGGGCTGGGACTCGATCACCTCGAAGACCCTCCTGGCGCTCCGTACCATCCCAGCGTCCGGCGTGGCCTTCCGGATCGTCCCTCCGTGCTCCTCCTGGACCCGGAAGTCCCCCGGGCTCGGCGTCTTGAGGATGCCGTGGCTCAGGGCCCCCCGGAAGAAGAATAGGGAGTACTCCCCTTCGGTCACGATCCGCGAAGCGAACGGCTGGACGAGGATCCTCCGGTCGCCGAGCGCCCGCTCCGCGGCGTCGAGGACCTTCCGCGGCGAGTCGGGCGAGAGCCTGAAGGTGAGGTCCGCGTTCGCTCCCAGGACGGGCTTGACCACGATTTCGTCGGCGCCGAGCTCCTCGAGGATCGCAGGGACCCGGTCGGGGCTGAAGCCCGCTTCCCAAAGCCCTGGCAGCACAGGGACGCCGCCGGCCTCCAGCTCCCGCAGATAGCTCTTCCGGAGGTTCCAGCGCACGAGCTCCAGGGGATTCTCGAGGCGGGCGCTCGAGGTCTCGATCCGTTCGAGGACCTCCAGGAACGCATGGGGATCGCTCTGATAGTCCCACGCCGACCGGATGACGACGATGCGGAAGCGGTCCCAATCCTCCCGTCGCCGCCACGGCACCTGGTCAACCGTCCACCCGAGAGCTCGCAACGGCCCGATCGCCTCCTCGTCGTCGACGACGAAGCTGTCCAGCTCGTCGGTGGTCAGGAATGCGCAGGCTCTCGGTGACGTCACGGTCGGAAAGCTCCCCTCGCTCCGGGGACGCGCCCGAACGACCAGGGGGGCGGGGCAGGGATTCCCGCCGCACCCCCGCGATGCCGCCAGCCCCGATGCGGGCCGCTCGCCCTACTTGACGAAGAGCATGTCACGGTAGGTCGGGACCGGCCACAGGTCGTCGGGGATCACCTTCTCCAGGCGATCGACCACACCCCGGACCTCCCTCATCGCCGGGATGATGTTCGCCCGCATGTGCTCGGCCTTGGAGTGGATCTCGTCCCCCCCGAGCTCGGCGTTCTGGGCCACCAGGACGTCCAGCGCCTCCACCAGCTCGTCCACGAGCTCGCTCACGGCCTCGGCGGTGGTGAGGACTCCGGCGGTCTTCACGCCCACGTCGGCGCCCCTCTCCGCGCACTGGAGGAGCTCGCTCAGGTACCGGCTCGCCGCCGGGAGGATCATGGTCCGGGCCATGTCGGCCGCGGTCTCGCCCTCGATGTTGATCGTGTGGAAGTACTGCTCCACGGCGATCTCGTGGCGGCTCTCCAGCTCCCGCCGGCTGAGCACCCCGTAGCGCTCGAAGAGCTCGACGTTCTTCTCCTCCACCAGCGCGGGGAGGGCGTCCATCGTGCTCCGGCGGTTCAGGAGCCCCCGGCGCTCGGCCTCCTCCACCCACTCCTCGCTGTAGTTGTCGCCGTTGAAGATGATCCGCTTGAAGTCGTGGACCTCCTCGGCCAGGAGGCTCCTGAGGGCGTCCCGGAGCTCGGCCCCGTCCTCGACCTGGGCCTCGAGCTTCGTGGCCATCTCGTCGATCGCCTCGGCCACCACCGTGTTCAGCACCGTGGCCGGCAGGGAGATCGTCTGGGAAGCGCCGAGGGCCCTGAATTCGAACTTGTTCCCCGTGAAGGCGAAGGGGGAGGTCCGGTTCCGGTCCCCCGCGTGCTTCGGCAGGTGGGGGAGCGTGCGGACGCCCAGGCCCAGAAGCCCGCTCTGCTTGGACGAGGTGGCGCTCCCCGCCTTCTCGATCTGCTCGAAGACGTCGGTGAGCTGGTCGCCCAGGAAGACCGAGATGATCGCCGGCGGCGCCTCGTTGGCCCCCAGGCGATGGTCGTTGCCGGCGAAGGCCACGGCCGCCCTCAGGAGGTCCTGGTGCCGCTCCACGGCCCGGAGCACGGCCGAGCAGAAGAAGAGGAACTGCATGTTGTCGTGGGGCGTGTCGCCGGGCTCCAGGAGGTTCTGGCTCTCGGTGGCGATCGACCAGTTCAGGTGCTTCCCGCTCCCGTTCACCCCGGCGAACGGCTTCTCGTGGAGGAGACAGACGAGGCCGTACTTCCGGGCCACCCGCCGGAGCGTCGTCATCATGAGCTGCTGGTGATCCGCGGCGATGTTCGCGTCCTCGTAGACCGGCGCCATCTCGTACTGTCCCGGGGCGACCTCGTTGTGGCGCGTGGTGATGGGGACGCCCAGGCGATAGAGCTCCAGCTCCACCTCGTTCATGCAGTCCAGCACCCGGTCCTGGATCGAGCCGAAGTAGTGGTCGTCCAGCTCCTGACCCCGGGGCGGCTTCGCGCCCACCAGGGTCCGGTGCGCGGTGAACAGGTCGGGCCGGCGGTAGAAGAACTCCTCGTCGATGAGGAAGAACTCCTGCTCGGGCCCCAGCGTGGCCCGGGCCCGGGTGGCCGGCGTGTCGAAGAGCTCGAGGGCCCGGAGCGTCTGGTCGTTCAGGGCCTGGATCGAGCGCAGGAGCGGGATCTTCTGGTCCAGGGCCTCCCCGTTCCACGACGCGAACGCCGTGGGGATCGCCAGGTAGGCGCCCCCGGGGCCCTCCATGAGGAACGCCGGCGAGGTGGGATCCCACGCAGTGTAGCCCCGGGCCTCGAACGTGGGCCGCAGGCCCCCCGAGGGGAAGGACGACGCGTCGGGCTCGCCCTGGACGAGCTCCTTCCCGCTGAACTCCGTGATCGCCCGGCCGTCGCCCGTTGGCTCGAGGAACGAGTCGTGCTTCTCCGCCGTGAGGCCCGTCAGGGGCTGGAACCAGTGGGTGAAGTGACTGGCGCCTTTGGCCAGGGCCCAGTCTTTCATCGCCTGGGCCACCTCGTCCGCCAGGGTGGGATCCAGCTCCCGGCCGTGCTCGATGGTATCCATGAGTCGGTTGAAGACCGAGCGGGGCAGGCGGCTCTGCATCTCGGTCAGGCCGAATGTGTTCTCGCCGAAGAGCTGTTCCAGGTCCACCCGCGTCCCGTTGAACCCGTTGTCCCGGATCGGGGAGGGCTTGGCGGCGGCGAGGGCGTCGAATCGGCGGGGCGTGATGGCTCGGGTCATGGGGCTCTCCTGACGCGGGGTTCGAAGGGCGCGCTCGCGGCTCCGGGGAGCCGACGACACCTAAGATGGCCCGGCCGGCCGCGCCCGCAACGCCCGAGAGAGGGTATATTGCATTATTTAACTTATGCTAAATATATTTATGCAATGGCCTTTCTGGGACGTGACGAGGAGATCCAGGAGCTCCGCAACCGGACCGGCGGTCCGGGCCCCGCCCTCACCCTGGTGACGGGCCGGCGGGGGGCCGGGAAGACCGCCCTCCTCCGGGCCACGTTCGACGAGACGACCGCCGGGAGCCGAATCCTCTGGTACCGGGCACCTCCCCTCCCCGACGCCGGACAGCGCGCCCTCCTCGCGGCGACCGTGGCGTCCTTCCTAGAGGAGCGCGCCGCCGAACCCCCCGTGGAGCCCCCGGACTCCGACGCCCCCTGGCCCGAGATCCTGGAGCCCCTGGACGCCTGGCTCTACCGGACCCGGACGCCCAGCGTCCTCGTGCTGGACGCGTGGGAGCGCCTGGTGGGCGCCGAGCGCCGGCTCCCGGGGATCGTCGCCGATTTCTGGGCCGGGGTCCGACGGCGCGGCCTCCCCCTCCACCTGGTGCTGGCCTCCCGGCCGGGGGAGGTCACGGACGCCTTTCGGGGCGACGGGCCCCTGGCGGACTGGGTCGGCCCGGTCCTCCACCTGGGCCCCCTGCCCTTCCGTGAGGTCGTGGGACGCCTGGCCCCGGACGCGCCGGCCCGGGACCGGATCCGCCTCCACGCCGTCATCGGTGGCTGGCCGGAGGTGGTGGCCCGGGTGCCCGTCGGGCGTTCCCTCGAGCGATCCCTCGAGGAGGCGGTCCTGGGAGCGAAGACCCCCCTTCTCCGCTGGGGCCAGGAGCTCCTGGAGCGCGAGGTCCAGTCCCCGGCCCGCTACGCCGCTCTGCTCCGGGCCGTGTCCCGGGGCGAGCGGGAGTGGGGCGGGATTCGGGACGCCATCCCCGACTTCACCAGCGGAGGACAGATGGCGCCGTACCTCCAGCGCCTCGAGGAGATGGAGCTTCTGACCGTGGAGCGTTCCCTGGACGCCTCGCCGCGGTCCCGGCGGCGGCGCTACCGGGTGAACGATCCCTTCGTGGCGTTCTGGTTCCGATTCGTCCTGCCCCACCTGGGCGAGCTGGAGAGGGGGGAGGGATCGGCCCTCTGGCGGGAAAGGATCCGGCCCCGTCTGGACGAGCACGTCGGCCTCCAGTTCCCGGGGCTCTGCCGGGAATACCTGGCTCGCCACGGCGACGAGGCGCTCGGTGCCGTCGCTCGAGAGGCCGGAGGGCTCTGGGGAGCGGGATACGATCTCCCCGTGGCGGCCACCCTGCGGAGCGGGGCGGTGGTCTACGGGTCCGCGCGCTGGACGGGCGAGGCACCCGGCGAGGAGGTGGTGGACGCGATCGAGGAGGATCTGGGCAGGACCCGCTACGGCTTCGGCCGGGAGGCCCGCCTCCGGGTCGTCTTCACCGTCCCCGATCCCGCCGAGGGCCTCCTGCGTCGGGCGGCCCGGGACGAAGCGGTGGCCGTGGTGGGTGCCGGGGACCTGGTCGGGGAAGGAGAGGGACCGCGCCGGTGAGGCAGGCCCCGCGACCGGGCGCCCGACGGGTCGCCCGCGCGTCGAGGCGGGTGGCACGCCCGGAGCTCCGCGGCCTATCTTGAGATTTCGCGCGCCGGAGGTCCTGCGCGCCCGAGAGGGCCCGAGGGTCGCCGGGGCGCCTCCGAAGATCCCACGATGGGAGGAGTCCGTGACCGACGCCGAGAGCACCGTCCCCGTCCGCTACTACTTCCTCGCCATGCTCGGCGCCGCCGGGCTTTCGCCCTCGGTGATCTGGAGCATCGTGGGCGAGAACGCCCCCCTGGCCCTGGGGGTGGGCGCCCCCTTCGCCCTCCTCCTGGCCTGGGCGGGGTACCGGCTCGTCCACGGATGACGAAGAGGCCGGCCCCCCGACGGCGGGGACCGGCCTCGACCCTCTCGCGGGCACCCTCGGACGCGGGCCCTACATACCGGGCATCGCTCCGCCCATCCCTCCGGGCATGCCGCCTCCGGGCATTCCCCCGGCCCCCGGCGCGCCGCCGGGACCGCCACCACCCGGGGCGGGCGGCTCCTCTTCGGGGATCTCGGCCACCGCGGTGTCCGTCGTGAGGAGGATCCCCCCGATCGACGCGGCGTTCTGCAGCGCCGTCCGCACGACCTTCGTCGGATCGAGGATGCCGGCCTCGATCATGTCGGCGTAGCTCTCGGTCTCGGCGTCGAAGCCCCAGGAAGGATCGTCCTTCCTGCGGATCCGCTCCACCACCATCGAGCCCTCGTGGCCGGCGTTGTCGGCGATCCTGCGGGTGGGCCGAGCGAGGGCGCGGTGGAGGATCCGGACTCCGATCTCTTCGTCCGGATCGTCCAGCTCCAGGTCCTCCAGCACCTCACGCGCCCTCAGCAGCGCCACGCCCCCGCCGGTGAGCACGCCCTCCTCCACCGCGGCCCGGGTGGCCGCCAGGGCGTCTTCGGTCCGGGACTTCTTCTCCTTCATCTCGGTCTCGGTGGCTCCGCCCACCCGGAGCACGGCCACGCCCCCCACGAGGCGCGCCAGTCGCTCCTCCAGCTTCTCACGGTCGTAGTCGGAGCTCGCCTGCTCGATCTCGGCCCGGATCTCGTCGGCGCGGCCCTGGATGGCATCCCGGTCGCCGCCCCCGTCCACGATCGTGGTCGTGTCATCGTCGACGACGATCCGGCGGGCCCGGCCGAGGTCGGAGAGGCCCACGTCCCGGAGCCGGCGCCCGAGCGTCTCGCTGATCGCCTCGGCGCCGGTGAGGGTGGCCAGGTCCCGCAGGGCCTGCTCCTTCCTGCTGCCGAAGCCCGGGGCCTTCACGGCGCAGACGTCGAGGCCACCGCGCACCCGGTTCACCACCAGGGTGGCCAGGGCCTCGTCCTCCACGTCGTCGGCCACGATCAGGAGCGGTCGCCCCTCCTCCTTGGCCGTCTCCAGGACGGGCAGAAGGTCGTCCACGGTGGAGATCTTCTCGTCGGTGATCAGGACCAGGGTGTCGTCGAACTCGGTCCGGAGGGTATCCTCGTCGGTGACGAAGTAGGGGGAGAGATACCCCTGATCGAACCGGGTGCCGTCCACGGTCTCCAGCTCCATCTCGAGGCCACGGCCGTCCTCCACCGTGACGACGCCGTCCTCCCCGGCGGTCTCCATCGCCTCGGCGATCATGCGGCCGATCTCGGCGTCGCCGTTGGCGGAGAGGGTGGCGACGTGGGTGATCGCCTCCCGGCTCCCCGTCTCCGTCGACATCTCACGGAGGCGGGCCACCACGCGCTCGGTGCCGGCGTCGATCCCCCGGCGAACGGCCATGGGGTGGCTCCCCGCCGTGACGCTCTTCAGGCCCTCGGAGAAGATCGCGTGGGCCAGGACGGTGGCGGTGGTCGTGCCGTCGCCGGCCTCGTCGGAGGTGTTCTGGGCCACCTCCCGGACCATCTTGACGGCCATCTCTTCGGTGGGATCCTGCACCTCCACTTCCTTGGCCACGGCGACGCCGTCCTTCGTCACCACCGGGTTCCCGAAGCCCTTGTCCAGGACGACGGTGCGCCCCCGGGGGCCCAGGGTCACGGCCACCGCGTCGTGGAGGGCGTCCACGCCCGCCTTCAACTTCTTCCTCGCCTCGATCTCGAAGTCGAGCTGCTTCGGCATATCTCCTCCGCTGGGGTTCGTCGTTCGAAGCTCTTCTCTATCCTGTGGGCCTGTCTATATCCTGTGGGCCTGCGCTCGCGCGATCGGCGTCTACCGATCCGCGGCCTCCCCGTCGACGATGTAGAGGTCAGGCGGAGCGAGGTTCCGAGAGGTCCCTCACTCGATCCCGACGAGCTCGATCTCGAACTCCAGATCCCTGCCGGCCAGGGGGTGGTTCGCGTCGATCCGGATCCCGGCGTCGTCCACGTCGGTCACCAGGACCTCCACCTTCTGCCCGTCCTGGGTCTGCATCTGGAGGCGCTGCCCGACGCTGGGGTCCAGGTCCTCCGGGAGGCGGTCCCGGGGCATCTGCATGACGAGGTCGTCGCGCCGGGGGCCGTAGGCGTCGTCGGCCGCGATCTCCGTGGTCTTCGTCTCGCCCTCCTCCATGCCCCGCACCGCCTCCTCGAAGCCGGGGATCACCTTGCCCTCGCCCAGGGTGAACTCCAGAGGATCCCGCTCCTCGGAGGTGTCGAACACCGTTCCGTCGGTCAGGCGGCCCGTGTAGTGGATACGGACGGTGTCTCCGTTCTTGGCCTTGGCCATCGTCATCGCTGCTCCTGGTGGGGTTCGGTCGGTCGGTCGCTGGACGCCAACCCTACAGGCGACGAGATGTTCAGGGTTATCTTGACGCCGCCATGCCCGAATTGACGTCGAAGCAGCGCGCCCACCTCCGCTCCCTGGCCCACGAGCTCAAGCCGATCCTCCAGGTGGGGGCCGACGGGGTGAGCGACCCGGTCCTCGCCTCGATCGAGGAGGCGTTCAACACCCGGGAGCTCCTGAAGGTGAAGGTCCGTGACGGGGCCCCGGCGGAGGTGGACGAGACCGCAGACGCGATCCGGGACGGCCTGGCGGGGGTGGAGGTGGTGCAGACGATCGGCAAGACGATCGTCCTCTACCGCCCCTTCCCCGACGAGCCCGGGATCGAGCTTCCGGGCTGATCGGTTTCCGCCCGTCCCTTCACTCGGGCACGATCTCCAGCCGCCCTTCTCCGGTTCTCCTCACCGGGGGCAGGTACTGGCCGAGGAGCTCCCGGGACCACCACGCGCCCGTGGCCGCCCGCTCGTCCGGCGAGGTGAAGCGGTAGTCGTAGAGGAGGGCCCGGATCCGATCGGGCGGGCGAGGACGGCCCCCCTCGTCCCGGAACGGCCCCTCGTCCGCCAGGAGGGCCCACACCTCGGGGGTCCCGGCCAGGAGCCGCTCCACGAAGCCCAGGAGCCAGCGGTCGTAGCGCACCCGGGCCGGCGCGTCCTCGGGGACCCCCTGGGCGCGGAGGGCCGCGAACCACATCTGCCAGTCCAGCCGCGGCTGGTGGGGGGCCACCTGGGGCGGAGGCTCGTCGAGGTCGTCGGGCTTCCACCGGAATTCGAGCTCCCGCCACGGTCCCGCACCCGTCCGGCCCTCGAGGACGATCTCGGGACGGGTGGTGGTCATATCGGCGAAGAGCCCGTACGCGTTCAGGACGCCGAACGGAGAGAGGGCCCGCCACACCCGAAGGAGCGGCCCGGGGGCGGCGTCCGACCCGGCGCTCCGGACGAGCTGACCGGCGCCCACCGCCACCGCGACCGCCAGGAACGCCGCCGTCGCCCCCCGGCGGAGGCGCCCGGCGAACCCGAGGGAGCATCCGGACGCCAGACCACCCTCGTCGCCTCCGGCCGCCGCCGTCTCGCCGCCACCAGCCGCCCGCAGCCCGCCGGGCAGCCGTCCGAGAAGCGCGCGCCAGGCCCCGTCGTCGAATAGGCTCAGGGCCACGGCGATCGTGAGGAGGTTGAAGAAGGTGTAGTTCCCCGTGAGGAGGATCGCCGCCTGGTGGCCGATCACCAGGAGCCCGCCGAGGATCCGGGGCCGCCGGGGGAGGAAGAAGAGGAAGGGCACCCCGAGCTCGACCACGAAGGTGAGGAGGGTCGAGAGCCGGTGGATCCCCACGGGAAGCTGGTGGGCGTACCAGGCCAGTGGGTTCGGGATCGGTTGGCTCTCGTAGTGGTGGGCCAGGGCCGTGAGATCCCGCCAGACGGGGTCGCCGCCGGCCAGCTTCACGAGCCCGGACTCGAAGACAAGGCGGAAGAGGAGCCACCAGAAGAGCCAGATCGCGGGAAACCAGGGCCCGCCCCTCGCCCCGCGATCCCGCTCTCCGCTCGCGGCCGTCGGCGGGAGGAACCGCTCCAGTCGCGCGCGGGAACCCCGCGCCGGCACCAGGAAGAGGAGGAGGAACCCGGCCTCCAGAAGGAGGATGTCCCACTGGAAGGAGAGGAACGCCTGGCCCACCGATTGGAGGGAGAGGTAGAGGACCCACGCCGCCGCGGCGCTGACCAGGGGCACGACTTCGAGGAAGAGGGCCAGGGAGGCCGCCGCCCCCGCCGCGCAGAGCGCCACCAGCCCGCCGCCCCCCGGGGCCAGCCACGCCAGGGTGGGAGCCCGGAGGATGCCGGCGACCCCTCCGCCGGTGGCGCGCCCCACCGCGTCCAGGTACTCCCCGGCGGGGAGGATGCCCTCGGGGCCGATCAGCCCCCGCGCCTGGACGGCCAGGGAGAGGAACGCCACCAGGTAGACCAGGGCCACCGCCCGGCTCACCATGCGGGCGGAGGTGGCGAAGGTGGGAGGCGCGGGGTCCCGGCCCCAGAAGAGGCGGGTCGCCCGAGCGGCGAGGCTCCGGTGGTCCGCGATCCACCGATAGGCGGCCTCCGCCGTCCAGCGGAAGGGCGGAATCCGCCGGTGAAGCCACCAGAGGATCCCCGGGCCCGGGCCCAGGCTCAGGAGGCGAAAGACGGCGGCGGCGGCCTCCCGGACCGTCCCGTCCTCCTCGATCAGCTTCGCCGAGTGCCGGAACGCCTCCTCGGAGATCTCCGGGAAGCGGTCGCCCACCTCCTGGTAGGGCGCGAAGCGCACAAGCTCGCCGAGGCCGGCCCGCCACCGGAGCACCCAGAAGCGGCAGAAGCCGCACTCGCCGTCCCAGACGAAGAGGGGGCTCTGGTCGTTGCGTGTCACGGTCGGTCCCGATTCGGGAGACGGCGAAGGGCGCGGAGCGCCACGCCTCGAAATCCGCGCCGACGGCGGCCGGGGCCGGCACGCCCCGGCGCTGGGCGAGTCGGTCCGGGGGATCGTGGGGACCCGGTGAGCCGCCGGATCCGGGCGATCCCGCTCAGCGGGGGGATCTACCGCGGCGGCGAGTGAACCCCCCTCAGCGGGTCATGGCGTAGATGATGAAGTTCGCCGCCATCTTGTAGGCGTAGCTCGAGTACTCGAAGGGGTAGAAGGGCTGCTCCGACCACTCCCAGGCGTCGCCCAGGTCGGTGTTCCAGTTGATGACCACCATGAGGCGCCCCTTCTCGTCGTGGATCCCCCGGACATGGGGGACGTAGCCGTCCCGCTCGTGGGTCTGTCCGCCCCAGCGGGCGTTTCCCACGTTGGGCACCTGGAGGATCTCCTCCACGTCGTAGAAGACGTGGAAGATCGGGTGGTCGAGCTCCAGCTCCACGATCGGCCGGTCGGGAAAGACCCGGCGCATCTCCCGCTCGAAGTTGGCCCACTCCCGGCTGCCCCAGAAATCGTCCACCACCAGGAAGCCCCCGGCCAGCAGATAGTTCCGGAGACCCTCCACCTCGGCGTCGGTGAGGGACATGTAGCCCACCTCGAGGGCGTAGAGGAAGGGGTAGCGCCGGAGCTCGGGGTCGTCGAGGCGGACGGGATTCTCGTCGGGGGACGCGTCCAGAAGGGGAAGCACGTCCCGGAGCACGGTGAGGAACTGGCGGTCCGCCTTGGGAAAGTCGGTGGCCCAGGAGCGGAAGCGACGGTAGCTCCCGAGCCCGCTGGAGTAGACGGCCCGGGTGAAGTGGAACTGGTGGTCGTCCCGGGGGCCGGAGCCGAACGGCGTCTGCGCCTCCCCGGGGCTCTGGCCGACGAGGCCGGATCCCGGCACCAGCAGGAGCGCGGCGAGAGCGCACCCGAATCGGCGGGGGGAGACGAGGGTCTGCACGGTCAAGCGAGCTCCGGTCGGTGATGGTCCCGGGACGCCCGGTGCGTCCCGGCCCCTCCTTCAAGATCGGTGGAGGCGATCCCTGGGTCCAACACCGGGCGACGCCCGGAGGTTGCAGGGCGTCTCCCCCTGTAGTGCGAATCCCCACAGCGGAGCAGTGGAAAGTCCCGACTTCGACGCGCCGCGGCGCTCCCTATCCTATTGGGTGCCCCGATCGATCGGGGCGCTCCATTCCGCGAGGCCGAGCCGGGAGACCACGATGGCGGACATACGGGACGTGCGCAGCTTCGACTACGTGAATCACCCCTACGATGCGGTGCGGGAGGTCCTGACCTCCGACGCCGGGGCCGTCTTCCGGGAGGCCACCCGGGCGGCGACCGACCGGGCCCGCTCCGTGGCGTCGGAGCTCCGCGTGCGGATCGGCGGGATCGACGTCGCCAAGGAGATCGAGATCTCGGTGGACCGGGTCGAGGACGTGGAGCGCGGACCCACCTCCGGACCCGCCACCCGGATCCACCTCTCGTGGGAAGCGGCCGAAAAGCCGGGGCTCTTCCCGTTCATGCACGCGATCCTCTCCGTCTATCCCCTGACCTCGACGGAGACCCAGCTCGACTTCTCGGGCCGCTACGAGCCGCCCCTGGGACCCCTGGGAAAAGCGATCGACGCGGCGCTGGGCCACCGCATCGCCGAGGCGTCCGTGCACCGGTTCGTGCGGGACGTGGCCCACCATCTCCGGGAGACGCTGGGAAGCACCGCCTCCGCGCCAACGGCTTGAGGGCGGCGGGCGCTCATCCCGCCATGCGGCCGTCGTCCTCCTCGTCCTCGGCACGAAGCGCCTCCAGGAAGCGGTCGCTGGCCTTCCGCTCCTCCCGGAGGGCCTGGATCAGGGCCTCGGCCTCCTTCGCCTGGTAGGTCAGCTCTCCCGCCTTCTCGACCGCCAGGTTCACGATCGCCCGCTCGCTGCGGAGGGTCTGCAGTCCCGAGCGGATGTCGGAGAGGAGCGCCTCCATCCGGGCCATGCGCGTCTCGGCGTCCTCGATCTCCGCCCGGCGCCGGTCCACGGCGTCGGCGAGTTCGTCCACGTGCTCCGCCCGCTCCAGGATCTCGTCCAGGTCGTTCCGGGTGGCGTCGATGACCTCCCGGGCGCCGGTGATCGAGCGGACGTGGTCCAGGGTCTCCTCGACCCGCCCGAAGACCGACGCCAGCTCCTCCCGCACCGCGTCCACGCTCGACTGGCGGTCGTTCAGCCGCTGGATCGAGCTCTCCAGGTTGCCTTCCGCCCTCTCGAGGGCCGCGACCTTCTCCTCGAACTGGGTCATCCGCCTCTCCATGAAGCGCAGGTTGCCGACCCGGGCCTCCACCTGCTCGGCCAGGGTCGTCATCTCCGCCGCCTGCTCGGTGGCCAGGTCCACGGCGCCGGTCACCTTGCGGCCCTGGGCTTCGAGCTTCCGGATCGCCGAGGTCAGCTCCTCCCGGAGCTCCGAGGCCCGCTCCAGTTCCTCGAGGGCCCCGGCCAGGGTCTCCTCCCGCTCCCGGAGGTCCCGTCCCAGGGCCTCGGTGCGCTCGGCGAGGGCCTCCATGGCGACCCTGCGCTCCTCGACCCGGTCCACCTCCTCGCCGACCCCCTCCACCCTCTCCTCCAGTCGCCCCAGCCGCTCCGAGGCCGTGTCGACGGCCGAAGCCAGCGCGTCGACCTCCTCGGAGCGCGCCACGACCTCTCGGAACTGGCGGTCCGCGTCCTCGAGGCGGTCGCCGAGGCCGGCGGCCTCGTCCTCGAGGCGCCGGATCTCGGTCCTGCGCTCCTCCAGCTCGCCGGCTCGCTCGTCCAGGTCTCGCCGCAGGGCCCGGAGCTCGTCCACCCTGCCCTCGAGCTGCTGCACGAAGGCGTCTCTTTCCTCCAGGGTCCCGGTCCGGGCCAGGACCCCGTCCACGAGCTCCCGCACGTCCGAGATCCGGCCTCCCATGGATTCGAGCTCCCGAGCCCGGGCCCGGAGCTCGTCCAGGCGGTTCTCGGTCTCCGCGAGCCAGAGTCGCACCTCGGTCTGGGCCTCGTGGCTCTGCTCCACGGCCTCCCGCGCCGCGTTCAGGCGGGAGCGGCTCTCGGCCACTCGGTCGCTCAGGGCGTGGAGCTCGTCGACCCGCCCGGCAAGGCCCTCCAGGGAGGGCATGGAGTTCTCCAGCTCGCTCATGCGGGCGAACATGCCCCGGACGTCGTCGCCGAGCTGATCCAGGTTTCCCCGCACCGTGCGGATCCGCTCGGCGTGCTCCTCCACCCGGCCCACGTCGGCCGCCAGGGTGGTGATCCGGGCCGCCAGGTCGTCGGCCCGGGCCTTGGCGTCGGCCATGGCCCGGCTCGATCGCTCCAGGGCCTCCTGGCGCTTCTCCATCTCGGCGAGCTCGGTCCGGATCCCCGCCACCTGCTCGTTCACCGACGTCAGGCCCTCCCGCTCCAGCTCGAAGCGCTCGAGGCCGGCCCGGACCTCTGAGCGCAGGTCGGAGAGGCGGGCCCCGAGGCTCTCGCTCTCCTCCACGACCCGCCCCTTCAGCTCCTCCAGCTCCTGGAGCCTACCCTCGGTCTCCTCGGCCAGGGACTGGAGGCTCGTGAGCCGTTGCTGGGTCTTGGTGATCCGCTGCCCCTCCTCCTCGACCTTCTTGAGCTTCTGATCGAACTCCCAGACCAGGTCGTCGAGGCGAGAGGCCTGGGCCGCGGCCCGGTCCACCACCTCCCGCTGCTTCTCGAGCTGGCTGACCTTCTGCCCGACGTGGTCGCTCAAGACGTTCAAGGACTGGAGCTGCTGCTCGGTCCGGGCCGCCACCTCCTGGACCTTGGAGACCTTCGCGAGGGTGCCTTCGAGCCCCGAGAGCCGTCCGGAGGCGTCGTCCACCTCCTCCCCCAGGCTCGCGGCCAGCTCCCGGAGCTCCTCGACCCGGGCCGCGGCGTCGGCCTGGAGCTCCCGGATCTCCTCCTGCTCTCGGGCCCTCTCCTCCATCCCGTCCGCCAGGTCCTCGATGCGGGCTTCCAGAGCCCGGGTCTGCTCCCGGGCCGCCCCCACGGGCCCCTCCTCGCCGGTCAGCTCCTGGAGCTCGACGCGCAGCTCCTGGGCCGTCCGCTGGGCCTCCCGCACCGTCTCCACCGCCCCCTCCAGCTCCTCCAGCCGGCCGGAGAGGCCGTCGATCTTCGATCGGACCCCCGACCCGGCCTCCTCCAGGGTGTCCGCACGCTCCGACAGGGTGTCGAGGCGATCGCCGAGAACGCTGAGCGTCTCGGCCCGCTCCTCCACGGACTCGAGCTGGCTCGCCAGCTCGCCGTGACGGGCGTCGATCCCGTCGAGGCGATCGCCGTGTGCGTCGAGGCCGGGGGCGACGTCGGAGGCCTTCGCCAGGAGCTCCTCCAGCTCCTCCTTCTCGCGGCGAACCTCGTCCAGGAGCTCCCGGAGCTCCTCCGGAGGATCCTCGGGTGTCGAGCCGAACGTGTTCTTGAACCAGCCGGCCATCGCGGAGTCTCCGGTGGGAGTCGCGGGGGGGACGCTGCCTCACGGTGCACCCCGGGGGCGGGATGATCAAGGCCGGGGTCTTTCGGATCCGCGGCCGATGCCCTCTCATGGGGGGAGCCGTCGCCCGGGCGGCCGCCCCCGGGCCGGCCGCCAAGTCCGTCGATCCTAGCCGAAAGCAGAGGCGTTCTTGCCCCCACGAAGCCGCTCCCGGGGTTCCTTCGACCGCTCGATCGTCGAGGGCCCGATCCCGAGCGCCGTGTGGAAGCTGGCGTGGCCCACCATGCTCCAGAACGTCATCGGCGGCCTCCAGGGGATCGTGGACCACGCCATGGTGGGCCACTACGTGGGCTTCGTGGGCAACGCCGCCATCGGGGTGTCGTGGCAGATCTACCTGGTCGTGGTCGTCTTCGTCAGCTCCCTCTTCACCGGGATGGGGGTGCTGGTGGCCCGCTTCGCCGGCCGGGACGAGCCGGAGAAGGTCAACCGGACCGTCTACCAGGCGTTCCTCACGGCGGCGGCCCTGGCTCTCTTCATCCTGGCCCCCCTCGGCTATTTCCTCGCCCCCTCCCTCCTGGACCTGGTGAACGCCGAGCCCGCGGTCCAGGCCGAGGCGCTCCCCTACCTCCGGATCATGTTCGTCTTCAGCATCGGCACCCTGACCTTCTTCATGCTCGGAGGCGCCCTCCGCTCCGCCGGCGACGCCCAGACCCCCCTGCGGCTCGGGATCGTCCTCACGGTGCTCAACATCGTGCTCAACGTGATCCTCATTCCCGGCCTCGGCCCGGTCCCCGCCTTCGGGACCGCCGGGGCCGCCATGGGCACCGTCATCGCCGCGGGCCTGGTGAGCCTCTACGCCGCCTGGGCTCTCTTCGCGGACCTCTGGGTCGTGGCCTTCCACAGGGCGATGAACTGGCGGCCGGACCTGTCGATCATCAGGGAGCTCTTCCGGTTCGGCCTGCCCACGGGGATCCAGGGCGTGGCGATGAACGTGGCCGGGGTCCTCCTCTACCGCTTCATCGGGTCCCTGGAGCGGAGCGCCGAGGCCCAGGCGGTCTACGCCGTGGGCTACAACGAGCTCTTCTCGCTGATCACCTGGACGTCGGTGGGGCTCATGGGAGCCACCGCCGCCGTGGCGGGCCAGAACCTGGGAGCCGACCGTCCGGACCGCTCGGTGAAGGGCGTCCGGGTGGCGGGAGGGATCGGCTTCTCGGTGGCGGTGACGGTGGGGGCCCTCTTCCTCCTCGTGCCGCGCACGCTCCTGGGCTTCTTCGGGATGGAGGATCCGGCGGTGGTGGAGCTGGGAACCCAGCTCCTGCGATACCTCTCGATCTCCGGCCTCTTCGTCAGCGTGGCCCTGGCCTACACCGGAGGCCTCCAGGGCACCGGCGACACCAAGAGCCCCCTCTACATCTCCATCGTCTCCCAGATCGTCGTGCCCCTGGGGATGTGCTGGATCATCCAGGAGACCCGGGGCCTCCAGGCGGCGGACATCTGGCTGGCGATCGTCCTGGGGCACCTGACCCGCTGCACGCTGAGCGTGCTGGTCTTCCGCCGGGGCCGCTGGCGGGACATCGAGGTGGAGGTGAGGGGATCCCGGGGCTGAGGGGTCCCGGACCCCGGCGGCGCCCTCCTAGCGGACGCGTTCTCCCCCCTTCAAGACCACGGCCGGGTCCGAGAGGACGGTCATGTCGGTGAGGGGATCGCCCCGGACGGCGATCACGTCGGCGTACAGGCCGGGGGCCAGGGCGCCGATCCGGTCCGCCACGCCCAGGGAGCGGGCCGGCCAGATCGTGGCGGCCTGGATCACCTGCATCGGCTCCACCCCCAGCTCCACCCACTTCACCATCTCCCGCCAGGTGGCGTCGTTGTGGAACATGCTGGGGATCCCCGCGTCGGTCCCGATCATGGTGATCACCCCCGTCTCCCGGATCTGGCGGAACTTCCGGGGCAGGAGGGGGATGCGGCTCGGGAAGAGGGCGTAGTAGGGGAGGCGGGGGATGTGCTCGAGGGAGGCCCGGATCTCCTCGGCCATGGCCTCGGGCATCCCCTCTCGCCACCCGGGATCGTCCAGGCGCTCCGGAAAGACCTCCCCCGAGTGGCGCATGACGTAGAGGGGTGAGATCGTGGGGGTCCAGTAGAGGGCGGTGTTGCGCTCGGCCAGGGCTTCCAGGACGTCGGCGGGATAGCCGGGCGCGGTCCCGAGGCCCGTGTGCTCGAAGTCGTCCACCCCGTGCTCGAGCCCCACGCGGATCTCCTCGGCCCGGTGGGCGTGGGCCACGACCGGCAGGCCCGCCTGGTGGGCCGTGCTGACGATCGCCTCGACTTCGGCGTCGGTGAGGCGGTCCTGGTCGATGAGCTTGATCACGTCCACCCCGGCGTCGGCCAGGCGTCGGACCTTGGAGCGGGCGTCGTCGGCGCCGTCCACCCCCCAGCGGTAGTCCGACTGCCAGGGCTCGTAGGGCGCCCGCTGGAGGAAGGGCCCGGAGATGAAGAGACGGGGCCCGGGGATCTCCCCGGCGTCGATGCGGCGCCGGACCTCGACCAGGGGCTCCAGGGGTCCCCCCAGGTCCCGGGCGCACGTCACCCCCGCCGAGAGGAGCTGCCGGGCCGCCACGGCCATGACCTCCGGGTTCCGGTCGCCGTAGAGCTCGTCCCAGCGCTCGTAGTCGCCGTGGCCCAGGATCTGGAGGTGGACGTGCATGTCGCACAGGCCCGGGAGGACGGTCATCCCCTCGGTGGAGATCGTCCGCACCCCGTCGGGGACCTCGATCTCGCTCCCGGGGCCCACGGCCGTGATCCGCTCCCCGGCCACCAGGACCACCCCGTCTTCCACCGGCGGCCCCCCGTATCCGTCGAGGACGCGGCCGCCCACGAGGGCGAGGGTGGGCCCCTCCTGGGACGGGGCGGTCTGGGCCGGCAGCCCGGGAGGCGACGCCGCCGCCGCGACGGCCAGGACGACGATCCCGACCAGGAAGGGCGCGGACGGCCGGGGATCCAGGCGGGGACCCGTCAACGCTCCGCCACCTCCAGCCGCGCGACGCGGTCCGTCCCCAGGTGCTCCCCCCCGGCGTTCGTGTACCACCTGCGCTCCTCGGGCAGCCGGAGGGAGCCGGTCTCGGCGATACCCTCCATGACGATGTACTCGCCGTCGGCGTCCGGGGCCTCCCGCCAGAAGCGGGCGCCCACGAGCCGGGCGTCGTCGGGAGCGAAGTAGAACTCCCACCAGGGGTAGCCGTTCTCGGTCTCGTAGCGGGCCCGGATCGCCAGTGTGCGGCGTCCCAGGAACGCCACCGTGCGGGGATCGTCCACGAGCTCGGTTTCCCGGTCCGTGAGCTTCATGGGCATGCCCAGCAGGAAGAGGAAGTAGTTCCGCCAGTAGAGGCCCCCTTCCCGGTGGAGCCGGAGCCGCTCCCGGACCTGGGGCGTGAACTCCTCCGATCCGTTGACCCGGGTGTGGACCGTGTCCCCGGATACCTGCAGCTCCAGGGCGTGGCCCCGGAACTCCATCTCCAGGTCGAAGGTCCCGGAGCCGTTGTCCACCAGCAGCTCGGCGATCCTCCGCTCCCCGCCGGGGCGCGACGACTCCCAGCGCGCCTCCAGGGGGCGGGTGCGCCACACGCCGTCGGGGTCGTGGAAGGCGATCGCCCGGGCCAGGAGCTCGCCGGACGGGGTGTCCGGCACCGGGTAGATCGGAGCGTCGGGCCGGCCTGCGGAGCTCCCCGGGTCCCCGGCGCCGCCTCCTTCCCCCTCGGCTCCCGGCCCGCACGCAGACGCCATCAGCGTGAGGATCGTCAGCGCCAGGGCGGCCCCCGGAACGGCACCCGGCGCGGCCGGCCCCCCGACGGCCGCGGGTCGCCCGCCGCCCACTCCGCGCCCGCGCTCCCGTCGCAGCCTCACCCTCACGCCCTCAGCGCCGCGAGGAGGCGGCCGATCTCCACGTCCCCGGTCTGGACGTTGGGGGAGATCCGGATCCCCTCCAGGCCCAGGGTCCGGAAGGGCCTGAAGACGATCCCCTCCTCCTCGTAGAGCCGGCGGAAGAGGGCCTGGCTGTCCACCCTCGCCACCTGCAGGAAGTAGAGGGAGGCCCCCTCCTCCCACTGCCGTGGGGATCTCCAGACCAGGCGGGCCGACGCCTCGGCCGCCTCTCGCAGCCGCTCCCGGTGGGCGCGGAGACGGGATTCCCGGGCCTCGGGGTCGATCTCCGCCTGGAAGTCGATCGCGTCGCCCAGGGCGATCACCTCGGGCAGGTTCCGGGTGCCGTAGTCCTCGAAGACCCGCACCGTCCCCCGCCACGTCTCCTGGCCCCATGTGACCCACATGGGCCGGACCCGCTCCCGGACGTGGTCGCCCATGTAGAGGAGCCCCAGCCCCTTCGGGGCCTGGAGCCACTTGTGGGCGCTGGTGGCGTAGAAGTCCACGCCGCTGAGCCCGACCTCCACGGGGAACATGCCCACCGTCTGGGCCCCGTCCACGGCCACGAACTCGACGCCTCGGTCGTGGGCCGCACGGGAGAGGGCCCGGAGGGGGTGCCGGAGCCCCACGATGTTGTCCACGTGGGGGAAGACCAGGACCCGGGTGCTCTCCGTCACCTGGCTCATGTGGAGCTCCACCACCTCGTCGGCGGTGAGCCCGGGCACCTCCCGGACGGGAAAGTCGAAGCGCCGCACCCGGAAGCCCCGGACCCGCGCCTGGTGCTCCCAGCAGACGCTGGCGCCGGGGTGGTTGAGGGAGCTGAAGAGGACCTCGTCGCCCGGACCCAGGGGAAGGCCCTGGGCCAGGACGTTGAACCCCTCGGTGGTGTTGTGGGTGATCGCCACCTCCCCCGACTCACACCCCAGGAGCCCGGCGGCCTTCTGCCGGACTTCCTCCAGGGGCTCCTCCCACCCGTCGCCCCAGATGTAGAGCCAGGGGTTCTTCTCGCACAGCTCCAGATAGAGCCGGTGGGCCCGGTGGACCACCGCGGGAATCGTCCCGATCGACGCGTGGTTCAGGTACACGACGTTCGGGGAGAGGAGGTATTGATCGGCCAGGGCCTGCAAGTCCGGGCCGTCTCCGACCCCCTCGGTGATCTCCTCCAGGCGGGCGGCGAAGAGAGCGCGGGCGTCGGCCAGGGCGGCCAGGGCGGCGCCCCCGGCCGCGCGCCGGAGGAAGGTGCGTCGGTCGGACATCGTGGGCTCGTCCGGTTCGGGGTGCCGGTGCGGACGTTCGTCCTTCCGGCAGCACGATAGGCCGCCCGTCGGCGGAGCGCGAGGCTCGGGGCCGACGGGCGGACCCGGAGGCGCCCCGGCACCCCCGGAACGAAGCGCCGGGCGGCGCGCGGGGTGGCGCGCCGCCCGGCTCACTCTCGCCGATCTCCTTCCGACTCTCGTCAGGCGATCATGACGAAGATTCGCCAGAGGAGGCCCATGGCCCGGAGGGCCTTGTGGAAGGCGATCCTCCACTGCTCGGAGTCGAGGGCCTCGTTCGCCTCCTCCACCAGCTCGGTGGCCAGAGCGAGCAACTCCTCCACCTCCGGGGCGGGGTCGCCGCCCACCAGGTCGGTGACGCGGTCCAGCACATCGTTCGCGGTCTCGACCGCGTCGGTGATGCGGTCGGTCACCCGGTCTCCGTCCCAACCCCGGAGCACGGCCGCGATCACCCGCCGGGAGATCGCCGCCGAGCGCCGGGCGAGGTGGATCGCCCTGCGCCACTCCTCGGCCGCCAGGGCCTCACGGGCCCGGCTCAGGAGCCCCTCGGCCCGAGCCAGGGCCTCCTCGATCCGTGGACCGGGATCCGGCCCCGCGATCTCGGCGGCCCGCTCGTGGAAACCGGCGGCCCGCTCCACGATCGCCTCGGCCCGGTCGGCCAGCACGTCGTCGGAGACGCCTCCTACCAGGAAGGCGATCACCCGCAGCGAGATGTGGCCGCAGCGGAGCGCCGAGCGGACGGCGACCCGCCACGCCTCGGCCTCCAGGGCCTCCTCGGCCCGGTCGCAGGCCCGCTCGGCCCGTTCGAGCGCCGCGGCGATCTCTTCGTCGGGCTCGGGGCCCGCCAGCTCGATCGCCCGCTCGAGGAGACGGTTCGCCACCCTCACGAGAGCCGTGGCCCGCCGCCGGGGGTGCAGGTCCCGGAGCGCGGCCGCGGCGCGGGTGGCGTGCCGGAGGGCACGGGCGTGGTGGCCCCGGTCGGCCGCCCGGCGGGCGTCGTCCAGGGCGTCCCGGGCCTCCCTCAGACGTTCCGCCACCTCCGGCGGCAGATCCCTGCCGGCCAGGGAGACGTCCAGCTCGGCGAGGGTGGACTCGACGCCCGCGATCACCTCGTCGGGCAGGGCGTCTCCCCGGGCCGCGATCGCCACGTCCAGGTACGACTCCTCCATGAGCCCCTCCATCTCGTCCGCCAGGGGCTCCTCGTCGGAATCGCTCCCGGCCTCCACCTCGGCGGCGTAGGCCCCGGCGCCCAGCATGGGATCGAGGGCCTCGGCGGCCACGCCCCCCTCCTCCATCTCGTCCAGCGTCTCCACGTAGAGCTCCTCGCCGGTGACCAGCGCCGACCAGGACTCCTCCACCGTGGTCGCCGCCATCGCCTCGACCTCCGAGGCGTCCGCGTCGGCGCCCGTCCCCTCCAGGGGATCGGTGGGCTCCACGTCGCACGCCGCCAGGATCACCGCCGGCACGACTGCCAGCGTGCGGATCGCGCGGCTCCAGTTCAGGGTGTCCATCGTCGTCCTCCGTCCTTCGGGTTCGCCGGTCCCGACATCCGCCCCATCCGGGGCCCCGGGCCGGTCAGCGTCTCTCGGCCGGCCATCGGCTCCCGCGGTGGGGCGGGCCGGCACCCCACTCAGAGGAGCAACGGCGATGCCGACGTCGGGGGATCGCCGGAAAAGGGTTGGGACGGGCGGAGGATCTCCTGATCGACCGATCCCGGGGGCGTCCCGCCGAGGCCTAAAATCTCACGGGATTCTTGCAATTTGTCGAAGAAGGATCACATTTTTTGTGAAGAAGGACGGAGTGGACGCGCAGCGGCCGGCCGGAACGGGAGAGAGACGGACGTGAGCCCGAAGGCGAAGACGAGGGACGCGGGGGTCCTGGCCCACCTCCCCGGCGCCGATCGCTCGGGGGTGGAGGAGGCGATCGGGGCACCCGTGCGCTGGTGCGGGGGAACCTCGGAGCTCCTGGCCGGCCTCGGCGAGGGCCCCTGGTCCGCCACCCTCCTCACCCTGGACGACGGGGGGGTGGACGAGGCGCTGGCGGCCCGAATCGGGGCCGAGGCCTCCGCCGGCGTCCTCTTTCTCTTCGCACGGGATCCGTCCGTGGAGCGGGTCCTGGCGGCCGAGGCCGCCGGAGCCGCCACCCTTCTTCCCCACCCGCCCGACCCTGTCAGCCTGGAGAAGGAGGTCGCTCCCGTCGTCTCCGAGAGGGGCTCGGTGCCCGTGCCCGAGGAGCCGGCCGAGGAGGGATCGGTGGTGGGGAGCAGCCCCGCCCTGGTGGACGTCTTCCGGGTGGTGGGTCGGGTGGCGCCGACCTCGGCCACGGTCCTCGTCACCGGGGAGTCGGGGACGGGGAAGGAGCTCGTGGCCCGGGCACTCCACCAGCAGGGGGATCGGGCCGAGGGACCCTTCGTGCCGGTCAACTGCGCGGCGATCCCCGACACCCTGCTGGAAGCCGAGCTCTTCGGCCACGAGAAGGGCGCGTTCACCGGCGCCGTGGGCCGGAGCCAGGGTCGCTTCGAGCGGGCCGACGGGGGCACCCTCTTCCTCGACGAGGTCGGGGAGATGAGCCTCGCGCTCCAGGCCAAGCTCCTCCGGGTGCTGGAGACGGGGGAGGTGGAGCGCCTGGGGAGCAGCGAGGTGATCAGGGTCGACGTGCGGGTCGTGGCGGCCACGAACCGGGAGCTGAGGGAGCGGGTGGCCGAAGGCCGATTTCGGGAAGATCTCCTCTTCCGTCTCGCGGTGGTGGAGCTCGAGCTCCCGCCTCTCCGCGAGCGAACCCGGGACATCCGGCCCCTCGCCCTCCACTTCGCGGCCCGCTTTACCCGCATGCACGAGCGGCCCGTGGGCTGGTTCAGCGACGCCGCGATCGAGCGCCTGGAGGCCCATCACTGGCCCGGAAACGTGCGCGAGCTCCGGAACGTCGTGGACCGGGCGGTCCTCCTGGCCCGGGGGGGCGTGATCCGGTCCGTGGACCTGCGCACGGGGCGGGACGCGCCCCGCACCTCGCCGGTGGAGCGGATCGCGGGAGATCCCGTCTATCCGCCCACCCTCTCCCTCGAGGAGGTGGAGGCCCGCCACATCCGTCGGGTCCTCGAGCACACAGGCGGGCACATGGGCCGGGCCGCGGAGATCCTCGGCATCCATCGCAACACGATGACGGTGAAGGTCCGGGAATACGGAATCGACGTCGACGCCCTGGGGGACCGTTGAGGTCCCGGGATCCGCGGGTGCCGGCGCCCCTGGATGCACCCTTTCAAGGCCCTTCCCCCTTTTCGTGCGTCGCCCGGGCTCCGGGGAAGAGGCGGGAGACGGAGGATCGGACCGCGGCGGCGGAGGCCGTTCGGCCCGTCAACACAAGGCTTCCCGACCCCTCGGGCGGGCCCCGAGAGCGGCCCGGCCCGCCCCCTCCACGCTGGCACGGGCCCTGCACCCCGATAGCGACACGATGAGCCCGCCGTCCCCTCCCCCGGCCGACGATCCCCTGAGGGTGGACGGGATCCTGGAGCTCCTGCCCAGGACCCCGGAGCTCCACCCGATCCTCGACCTCCTGGTAGCCGCGTCCCACCCGGACCCCGACCGCCGGTGGGCCGGATCGGGGGAGCTGGGGACCGTGGGGGACCGGATCGTCCGCTCCAGGGAGGTCGCCCGGGGCGCCGCCGAGCTGGCCGAGGTCGAGGCCGGGCGCATCGCCGACCTCTTCCGACGCGTGGCCGAGCTGGTGGAGGCCCTGGCGTCGAAGCGGGAAGAGCAGGCCGTCTCCATCCTCCTCGAGCAGGGAGGCACCGACGAGGCGTCCGATCGTCCCGGGGACGCCGAGGCGTGGTACCGGGCGGCCCACGCCCTCGCCCGGAAGATCGGGAACCCCCTGGCTCCCGAGGCTCTGCGCAGGGCGGCCCGGGCCGCCCGGAGCGGGGGCCGCCTGGGGGAGGCCGCCCGGGACTACGAGGAGGCGTGGAGGGAAGCGGGCCTCGTCGATCGGCGGGAGGACCGGATCGTCGCGGCGATCGGACGGGGCAACGTAGCCGTGGACCGGGGACGCTGGGACGAGGCCGAGCGCTGGTACGGCCGGGCCCGGGAGCTGGCGGACGGGGACCGAAGCCTCCGGAGGGAGCGGTGGCAGATCCTCCAGAACCTGGCGATCGTCCACCGCCGACGAGGCGAGCTCGGTGCCGCCCGGGAGGCGCTGGAGACGGCGGAGAACGAGGCCCGGGACCTCGACGATCCCGACGCCGTGGTCGAGGTGGGCAACGGCTGGGGTCAGCTCCTCCTGGCCGACGGAAACGCCCGGGGCGCGGAGCTCTACTTCCGAAGGGCGCTGGAGGCGGCCCGGAGCCCCAGGGCCCGGGTGACGGTGGCGGTGAACCTGGGCGAGGCGCTCCTGGCCCAGGGGCGAGCCCTGGAGGCCGGCGAGGCCGCCCGGGAGGCCGAGGCCGAGGCCCTGGCCCGGGGAGTGACCGGGAAGCTCCCGGAGGTCTATCGCCTCCTGGCGGCGGTCGCCCGCAAGCGTGGGGAGGGCGAGGCGTTCGTGCTCCTGGAGCGGGCGCTGAGGCTGATCGAGGACCACGACCTGCCGGCGTTCGAGGAGGGGCTGACCCTGGAGGCGTACGGCGGGCTCCGCCTCGAGCGGGGAGACCGCGAAGCCGGGATCTCGGCCCTGGAGCGAGCGGCCCGGATCTACGTCGATCTGGGAATGGACGAGAGAGGCGCGGAGGTCGGGCGGCGAGCCGAGGAGGCACGCTCCGGCCCCGGCGCGGACGATTCACCCGGGGCGTCCACGGAGACGCCCCCGGACGAGGACGAGGAGAGAAGCAGATGACCGAGGTCGAGCGAAAGCCACGGCGGGCCCTCGCGGTTGCGGCGGTCGCCGTTCTCCCCTTCCTGCTCCTGGCAGGAGGGTGCGGGGACCTGACGTCGGGAGGGTTCGGCGAGCTGGAGGTGGAGATGGCCGCCGACTCCCTGTCGGGCGACGGCGCCGTCTCGTCGTCGATGCAGGCGAGCTCCTACGCCTCCTCGCTCATCGAGGGGACGCTGACCGCCCAGGTCCGGGTCTTCGTGCGTCGCGGCGTCCTCGACTGGGAGGAGGTCACCGACGGCGCTCAGACGGTGGTCCTGACCCTGGGCGAGGCCGGCTCGGGTCTCGTCGCCCGGGACGAGTTCCCCGCCGGGCGCTACGACCGGGTCCTGATCGTCTTCCGGCGTGTGGAGGTGGAGATCGTCCGGGGACTGGTGGTGGACGGCGACACGATCCGGGGCCGGATCCGGGTGGAGCTGGAGGCCGACCGGCAGATCGCGATCGTCCGCCTCATCGATCTCGTGGTGAGGGACGGCGAGAGGAGCGTGCTCCTCATGGAGATGAGGGCGAGCCGCTGGCTCCTCCGGGTGGACCGCCTTCGCCGCGTGGTGGAGGCGGTGGACTTCCGGGAGCTCTTCCGGGTCCGGGTGCGGGAGGCGCGCTGAGCGCGTCGGGCCGGCCTCAGGCCCCAACCAGCAGGAACGCTGCGAGGAGCAGCACGAAGGCGATCAGGTGCGCCGCGGAGCGTCCCGCGTCCCGCGGGTCGCGATGACGCGTCGGCTGGATCTTCTCCGCTCTCCACGTCTTCATCGTCGTCCCCCGTTCACGGGCCTTCCGAATCGTTCCATCCTCCCAATCCGTGACCGGGGCCCGAGGATCCAGACGCCTGCCGGTTCCGGCGTCTACCCCTGCACCCCGGCCCCGACCGGCGCGGACGAGGGAGCGTCGAGCGGCCGGGCGGGCAACACGAGGAAAGATCCCCGGAACTCGCATCCCCGCCGGACGCTTGGCCCAGCGAGCGGGAAGCACGGACACTCTTCACCTTCGCCCCGATCCCCGATGAGAGCATCGGCAGGTCAGACTCCGGGCCCCGGGACCCGGGCCCTCGTGGGTCGGGCTCTCCTCGCAGCCCTGGGGGTAGCGGGAGCGCCCGCCAACGCGGCCACACAGGCCTCGGGCTTCGATATCACTCCCAGCTCGGGCGTGCCCGCCGCGCCGAACACCGATTCCCTCCTCCGGGCGGTGCGGACCCACCTGGACCGGGGCTGGGGTGCGGCCGACGAGAAGGAGCGCGTCCGCCACTACAGGGAGGCCGAAGCCCTGGCCCGGGAGGCCGTCGAGCGCACGCCACGGGATCCCGACGCGCGCTGGTGGCTCGTGGCCTCCCTCGGCCTCCGGGCCCAGGAGGAGTCGATCGGTGCTCGGATCCGACTTGGTCGTGCGCTCCATGGGGAGGCGCTCGCGCTCCTCGAGATGGCGCCCGACCACCCCGGCGGCCACCACGCCATGGGACGCCTCCACGCCGGCGTGCTGCGCCGGGGCCGCCTGGCCCGCTGGCTCGTGAAGGCGATGGGCGGGGACGAGATCCTGAAGGAAGCCTCCTGGGAGCGGGCCGAGGGCCACCTGCGCCGGGCGGTTGAGCTGGAGCCGGATGCCCCCCATCACCGGGTCGAGCTGGCGCGGATCCTGGAGGCCCGCGGGCGGGAGGACGAGGCCCGCACGATGGCCCGCTCGGCTCTCGCCGCGTCGGACGAGGCGCCGCTGGCGAGCTGGTACAAGGGGTGGGCCCGGGAGATCCTGGCCCGGCTCGAATGAGAATGGGCCCCCCTTTACGGGGCCGACCCAAGGCTTTATCATTCAATCCGGATAGATGAATAAAGTATTGGCGGACGCCCCGATCTTCGATCGCCTGAGCGTCCTCGGCGACACGACCCGGAGCCGGATCCTCCTGCTCCTGGAGCGCCACGAGCTCACGGTCTCCGAGCTGACCGCGATCCTCCAGCTCCCCCAGTCGACGGTCAGCCGGCACCTGAAGGTCCTGGCGGAGGACGGGTGGGTCACCTACCGGTCCGAGGGCACGAGCCGCCACTACCGGATCGGGGCGCCCCTGGAAGAGCCGGCCCGGAGCCTCTGGCGGATCGTCCGGGAGGAGGTGGCTGAGCGGGGGCCGGCCGAGGAGGACGCCGAGCGGGCCCGGAGCGTGGTGGCCGAGAGGCTCCAGCGCTCCCGGGAGTTCTTCGCCTCCTCGGCCGGGCGCTGGGACGAGTTGCGCAGGGAGCTCTTCGGGGGCCGCTCCGACGTCCTCCCCCTCTACGGGCTCCTGGATCCGAGCTGGACCGTGGGAGACCTGGGGTGCGGGACCGGGGAGCTCGCCGCGGGCCTGGCCCCCTACGTGCTGCGGGTCGTGGGTGTGGACCACTCCGAGGAGATGCTGGAGGCGGCCCGGAACCGCCTGGTCGGCGCCGACAACGTGGAGCTCAGGCGCGGGGAGCTGGAGCGGCTTCCCGTGGAGGGGGGAGAGCTGGACCTGGCCGTCCTCCTCCTGGTCCTCCATTACGTGGCCGACCCGCCCGGGGTCCTGGCCGAGGCACGTCGCGGCCTGCGCCCCGGGGGGCGTCTCGTGCTGGTGGACATGCGCTCCCACGACCGGAGCGAATACCGGGAGGAGATGGGACACCTCTGGCAGGGCTTCGCTCGGGACCAGCTCGGGGCCTGGCTCGAGGAGGCGGGACTGGCGGGCTACCGACGCCGGCCGATTCCGCCGGATCCGGGAGCCCAGGGCCCGCCCCTCTTCGTGGCCACGGCGGCCCGGGCGGAGAGCTGAGACGACGGCGGTCCCGGACAGCGGCGGCGGAATGGCCCCGATCGACCGAACGAGGAAGACCGAAACCCAACGCGAGGCGGACCCATGGAAAGCGCGGTGAAGCAGACCACGAAGACCGATCCGGTGCGGAGCTCGAGCGCGGGCGGGGGCGACGTGGCCCCCGACGGCGTCTGGAGCCTCGAGCGGCCCTCCTTCAAGGTGAAGGACGTCTCCCTGGCCGAGTGGGGCCGAAAGGAGATCCGCCTGGCCGAGCAGGAGATGCCGGGACTCATGGCCCTCCGGGAGGAGTACGCCGACGAGCAGCCCCTGGCGGGCGCGCGGATCATGGGCTCCCTCCACATGACGGTCCAGACCGCCGTCCTCATCGAGACCCTGGTCGAGCTGGGCGCCGACGTGCGCTGGGTCTCGTGCAACATCTTCTCCACCCAGGACCACGCCGCCGCCGCCGTGGTGGTGGGGCCCGACGGCACGCCCGACGATCCCCGGGGCGTCCCCGTCTTCGCCTGGAAGGGCGAGACCCTGGAGGAGTACTGGTGGTGCACCCAGGAGGCCCTCATCTGGCCCGACGGCTGCGGCCCGACCCTGATCGTGGACGACGGGGGTGACGCCACCCTCCTGGTCCACAGGGGCTGGGAGTTCGAGGAGGCCGGGGAGATCCCGGACCACGACCCGGAGACCGAGCCCGAGGAGTGGGGCGTGATCCTGGAGACCCTCCGGAAGGTGGAGGAGCGGGATCCGGGCCGCTGGCACCGGCTCGTGCCGGAGATCAAGGGCGTCTCCGAGGAAACCACCACGGGCGTCCACCGGCTCTACGAGCGGGAGAAGGAGGGCACGCTCCTCTTCCCGGCGATCAACGTCAACGACTCGGTGACGAAGTCGAAGTTCGACAACATCTACGGCTGCCGGCACTCGCTCGTCGACGGCCTGAACCGGGCCACCGACGTCATGATCGGCGGCAAGACCGCCGTGGTCTGCGGCTTCGGCGAGGTCGGCAAGGGCTGCGCCCAGGCGCTGCGCGGCCAGGGCGCCCGGGTCGTGGTCACCGAGATCGACCCGATCTGCGCCCTGCAGGCCGCCATGGAGGGCTACGAGGTGGCGCGCCTGGAGGACGTGGTGGAGACCGCCGACATCTTCATCACCGCCACGGGCAACCGGGACGTGATCACCGTCGACCACATGCGGCAGATGAAGGACAAGGCGATCGTCGGCAACATCGGCCACTTCGACAACGAGATCGACATGGCCGGGCTCCGGAAGGAGACGGAGCGGAACAACATCAAGCCCCAGTACGACGAGTTCCGCTTCCCCGACGGCCACTCGGTGATGGTCCTGGCCGAGGGCCGGCTGCTGAACCTGGGCTGCGCCACCGGTCACCCCAGCTTCGTCATGTCGGCGAGCTTCACCAACCAGGTGCTGGCCCAGATCGAGCTCCACCGGAACGCCGACGACTACGGGCGCGCCGTGACGGTCCTGCCGAAGAAGCTGGACGAGCGGGTGGCGAGGCTGCACCTGGACCAGCTCGGGGTGCGCCTCACGGAGATGACCGAGGAGCAGGCCGAGTACCTGGGGGTTCCCAGGGAGGGGCCCTACAAGCCGGACTACTACCGCTACTAGGGTCGCTCGCGCGCTCCGACGGCGCCCGGGCGTGGGATCCGGGCGCCGGCTCGAGGAGCCGGCTCAGGAAGGAGACCGTCCGGGAAACGCTGCCGCTGAGGGTCAGGGGGTTGTGTCCGCCCTCCGGGTAGATGTGGTATCCGTCCTCCGGCGGTCCCCGGCCCAGAGCCTCGAGGGCGTCGATCAGCCTCTCCCCCTGGCTCACCGAGACCACCGTGTCGGCGCTCCCGTGGTGCACCTGGACGGGAGGCAGACGGTCGGCGAAGAGCACGGCCGAGCGCCGGACGATCTCGAGCCGGAACTCTTCCACCGAGACCGCTCCGCGCTCGAGGGGCTGGATGAACCGCTCGTTCAGGACCGCCAGGCCCGGAAGGTCACGGAGCCGGCCCCGGAGCGCGTCGGCCACGATCTCCTGGATCCAGCCGTCGAAGAAGTCGGTGGGCCCGAAGAACTCCACCACCCGATCGATCCTGGGGTCCCGGATCGCCATGAGGAGCACGACCCCCGCGCCCCGGCTGAATCCCAGGGCGCCGATGCGCTCGGGGTCCGCCGCCGGGGTCTCCCGGAGGGCCACGTCCAGGAGCGCGAGAGCGTCGTCCACGTCCCGGTCCCAGGGGCTGGCCGGCACTTCCGAGACAAAGGTGGTGGCGCCCACGACCAGGGGCTCCGAGCGGAAAGACGGCGCCACGTACACGAAGTCGTCGGCCACCTCGCCCAGCGCCGCCGCGACGAGGGACAGTTCGTCCACGTCCAGGCCCCCGTCCCCTCCGTGGCCGTACACCACCACCGGCGAGCTCCCCGGCGCCGCTCCGTCCGGCGTGGCCACCGCCCCGTAGTGGCGGTGGCCGTCCACCAGATGGGAGTAGACCCGAAGCGAGCCGGGGGAGGGCCCGAGGGAGAATTCCTGGGAGAGCTCCTCCCGGACCCCGTCGGCCGCCGGGGACCGGGCGCCCCATTCCTCGACCTGTACCCGCTCCACCTCCCGGAGCGTGGGTGCGGCGAAGACGACCTCCAGGTCCACCCCCTCCACGACCCGTCCGTCCGGGCCGGTGGGGCCGTCGCCGCACGCGCCGAGGACCGGCAAGAGGAGGAGGGCGCGGCGCATCACGGCCCACGGGCCGCGGACCGGGCGTCGGCGGCCGGGGGGCTCGTCCAGCATGGGGTCGGCCGCGCCCCTCAGCGCTCCGAGCTCTGCCCCGCTCCGATCTCGTCGAAGCGGAGCCGGACCTGGCCGAAGTTCGCCTTGCCGGGGTCCATGGCCAGGACCTGGAGGGAGAGGCCCTCGCCCGACGGCACCCGGATGCGTGCCCGGTAGGTGCTCGTCGCTCCGGCGTAGGTGAGGGGCGCCTTCTCGAGCACCGTCCCCTCCCCGTCCACGATGCGGGCCTCGATCGTGTAGTCGTCGGAATCCCACATCCCCCCGGGCTCGGTGGGACAGCCGCAGAGCATCGTCACCCGGGCCCGGACCGGGATCCGCTCCCCGGCGGACTCGGAGGGATCGGAGGTGGGCTCCAGGAGCTCCACGGTGAAGCCGTAGAGGGTCAGGACGACGCCGTCGCCCAGGACGTCCCTCCCCGGGACGAGGAGCATGGTGCGGGAGGCGCGCTGGGTGGCGTGGGGCGTGCCCAGGGGGCCTTCCGCCTCGATCCGCACCAGGGTCGGCTCCTCCAGAGCCAGCTCGGCCAGGAAGCCGGCGGCCCCCTCCGCGTCGTAGACCTTCTCGCCCCGTTCCCGGGGCTCGACCATGATCCGTCGGGTGCTCCCCGTGCTCCCGGCCTGAACCCCCCGGGCCAGGAGCTCCCCCGTCCGGGCGTCCACCACGGTGATGCGGGCGCCGCCCACGCCGTCGCCGATGAGCTTGGCGTCGCTGGCCACCGCCCGGACGATTACCCTGGTGGCAGTCCCCTGGGCCGCCACGGTGGAGGGCAGGAGCCCGGGGGCCGCGGAGAGGACGGCCACCGCCAGCGCCCACCACCGGCCGCGGCTCCGGGGCTCGGCTTCGACGCGTCCAGGACGGGATATCATGCATCCTCCCGATCGGGAAGAGGGTTCTCTCATCGGTCGTCCACCACGCACGCGGGGGTCTTGCCCGTCACCCATGCCGCCAGCATCTGCCACTCGGGGTCCTGCGTCGAGGCCCAGCGGCGGCCTCCGCTGTGGTAGTGGTCGCCCCCCCGGTGGGGATCGAGGGGATGGGTCAGGAAACGGCTCCGCAGCGGGAAGCCCGGTTCCACGTACCGCGTGACGACGCCGAAGTTCGCCCGGGACTCCCTCTCGTTCCAGAATTCGCGACCGGCGGGAAGGGCGCGGGCGAAGTTCCGGGGACCGCTCCCGTGGCACGCCGCGCATTCCATCCGGTCCCCCTCCTCCTCCCGGTCGAGGAAGATCCGCTGCACGCAGGTCCGGAAGAACTCGAAGCTGGGGGCCAGGGGGGCGTCGGGGGCGGCGCTGGGCGCGCTCACGTCGGCGGCCCGGACCCACGCGGCCAGGGTCCGCCACTCGGGGTCGTCCCGGGACTCCCAGAACTTCCCGCCCACGTGGAAGCGGGCGCCACCCGCCTCCTCGGCCAGGGGCTCCCGGAGGAGCCGACTGGCCTCGGGACGCCCGGGCTCCACCAGGGCGGAAACGACGACGAAGTTCCTCCGGGACTGCTCCTCGGTCCAGTAGACCCCGCCGTCCCCGTCCTCCCGGAGAGGCTCCAGCTCGAGGGGCGTCCCCGACGTCACGTGGCAGGTCACGCACGCCGAGACCCCCGGGCCGTGGCCGCCCCGGTCTTCCAGGAGGATCGGCTCGACCCGCTCACGGTAGGCGGCGAAGTCCAGCTCCCCCTCGATCGCCACGGGACGCGCGATCGCCTCGGCCCCCGGGTGCGCGACGCCTCGATCCCCGGACCCGGCGTCCTCGTCGTGGGCCGCCGCCCCCCCGTCGGGACCCCCGCTCGCGCCGGGGCTTCGGGCATGGGTCCACCCCGAGCCCGAGCCGCCGCCCTCGGGGCTCGCCGTCGCCTCCTCCTCCCAGGGCACCTCCCCGTCCAGGACCATCGCGTGGGCCCGCTTCGGCGTGTGGCCCACCGGGATCCGGGCGATCTCCTCCAGGGTCTCCCGTTCCACCACCGAGACGTCCCCCGAGCCGGCGTTGGCGGCGTAGAGGTGGCGGCTGTCCGGGGTGGGGACGAGCCAGTCGGGGTGATGGCCCACACCCACCCGGCCCAGGAGCTCGTGGTCGGGGAGGGAGTAGGCGTAGACGCTGTTGTGGGGCTTGCTGGCCACCCAGAGGGTGCGGCCGTCCGGGGTCCGGGCCAGGCCGTGGCTCGGCGAGCCCTGCAGCGCGTCGTTGTCCACCCGGGAGAGCGGGAGGTCCGGGTTCTTCACCTTCTTCACCACCTCCCGGGTCTCGAAGTCCACCACGTAGAAGCCGTGCCACCCGGAGATCTCCACGTAGATGTACTTCGTGGAGCCGTCGGGGTGGACGTCGAACTCCATGGGTCGCACCCCTCCCTCCTGGAACTCGATCGACCATACCGGCCGGTCGGTGGCCGTCTCGATCACCGTGAGGGTCCGGTCGCCGATATGCCCCGCCACCACGTGGCGCCCGTCGGGGGTGGCGAAGACGTTGTGGACCCCGCCCACCGTGGGGATGTGGCGAACGTTGGTCTCGCTCCCGGTGTCGATGACGTCCACCCCACCCTCCCCCCGGATGATCGCCACATAGAGCTTCCGGCCGTCGGGGGTGACGGCGATGTTGTTGGGCCCGTCGGTGAGGGGGATCTGCTTCCGCACCTCGAGGGTCTTCGTCGAGACCACGTCCAGGGTGTGGTCGTGCTCGTTGCTCACGTAGATCGCGCTCCCGTCGGGGTGATAGCTCACCCCGTGGGGCAGCGGGATCCCGTCGATCTCGGCCACGACCTGGTTCGTGGCGGGATCGATGACGTGGATGTTGTCCCCGCCGGAGTTGCTCTGGAGGATCCGGACCGTCTCTCCGGCGGTGCGGACGAAGCCCTGCTGAGCCGCCAGGGGAGAGGCGACGAAGAGGGCGAGGCAGGCGAGGGCCGGGACCCTCGGGTCGCGGCACGGCAT
>JABAHQ010002544.1_pt4 | contig 41273 bp, 39 predicted proteins | sample 7062091 | NCBI WGS metagenome assembly JABAHQ01 (sample SAMN14534359, study PRJNA622989) | marine sediment metagenome | biome: marine biome [ENVO:00000428]; feature: marine pelagic biome [ENVO:01000023]; material: deep marine sediment [ENVO:00002113] | place: India: Gulf of Kutch | collected... | reverse complement strand
CTCTGCGTGGTACGTGATGTTGTTGAAGAACCAAAGATCGTGGCCGGTGGAGGGTCAACAGAGATAGAGGTGGCTCGAAGGCTCAAAGACTATGCCGATCAGCTTCCAGGAAGAGAACAACTTGCTGTCACAGCGTTCGCAGAGGCCCTTGAAGAGGTGCCTGTGAGCCTAGGTGAAAATGCCGGGTTGGACCCCATTGACCTTCTATCCGAACTAAGATCCAGACATGAGAAGAACCAGATCTGGGCTGGAGTCGAGATCCGTGAGGCGAAAATTAAGGACATGAGCAAGATGGAGGTGCTGGATCCCCTGCTAGTAAAGAAGCAGACGATAAAATCCGCCACCGAAGCATCTTCTATGATTCTGAAGATCGACGATGTGATAGCCTCTGAGGAGATGAAAGCTCCGCCCACACCACCGAAAGGTCCAGGAGTCCCTGGAGCCGGCCCTGGAATAGGAACGCCCCCCTACGGGGGAGGGGGTCTACCCTATTAAGGGTGGAGAACATTTTGCGCCCTCTGGTGCTTCCTGTTTTCCAGAAGCGGGATTACAGGAGGATATGTATCGGAGACAGATAACATGATCAGATTTCTTGAGGGAAGGAATGTATTTGTTTGGTGGTGCTCCGTGTGAAGGTTAGATGGTTAGGGAATGCCTGTCTAGAAGTTGTTAGCAAGAACCATATACTTATAGATCCTAACTTCCTTGTGGAGCCCGATAGGAATCCTGACATCATTCTTCTGACCCACGAACACGATGATCACTGTGACCCTGGCAGATGTAGGGAAATGTTGCAGGATGCCGTGCTTTATGCTCCTCGAACGGCTCTGGGCAAATTTGGTCTTGAAGGTGTGGCTGTGAAGGCTGGTGACGAGATTAAGAGCATAAGAGTCTTAGAGAGTGATTGCTGGGGATCAGAGGAGAGCGTAAGCTACTTTCACAGAGGTCTATTGCATGCAGGCGACTCAGCTAAGTTCCCTCACTTAAAAGATGTGAAGTTGGTGTTTAGCGCCTGTTTCCCAGACTACTACGAGGATTACGTGCGTGCCTTCAAGAGGTTAAAACCGGATCTGGTGGTGCCTTTCCACTATGACGTCAAAGAGGATATGGAGGAGGCAAGAGGACTTAAAGAGAAGTTGGAGCAAGAAGGGATAAACAGCAAGCTACTAGATATAGGAGAAAGTGTTCAAGTTTTGAAAGACCGTGTATGTTAGATAAGTTTTGACGCTATTTTGTCCTGCAATCTGTTGACCATTTGACCTGGTCGAAAAGGCGGTACCCTGACGGTTTTCATCGGCTTTAATAGTCTACACACACCTTCAGCCTTTAATTCGTTCCTTATGTTCGTTGAGAGCTCCGCTGCGGACAGGTACTTATCTGGATCATAAATATAGATATACCCTGGCTCGACGGCAAGCACGATATCTAGGTTCTCTATGCCTTGCCAAGGCAGGGCTATATCGGAATAGCTCTCAAAAACCACTGCACCATGTTCTCTGGTAATCCGTCGATACGCTGATCTAATTGCAGCCTCATAGTGACCATAATTGCTAATTCTTTTGAGCTCCTCTAGATCTGAGACATGATAAACGCTGGTAACCTTCTCAAAAAGATTCTCGACAAGTTCTTCTCTTCCATACTCAAAGGGCAGAGTGTCATTTAGGATAGCGATATCTCTCGTTTGGTCGTCGAACAATGTAATCCTGTCGACTATAAAATGTGGTACTTCAGAAAGCTCGGTCCTAATACTCTGCGGAGCGACCGCCCACAATCGGTGTACTGGACTGATAACCTCCTCGCTCAGCGAGGTCCCAGAAGCTTTCTTCAGAAGTTTTGCGTCTTTACCATATAGACGTCCTTGACTCAGTGCCTCATAAACAACCTGGTAGTCGTACCAGATCGAGTTGGCAGCCCGCGGCTTGAAACCACAGACATCCACACCCTTCTGTTGCATGAAATCTATCAAGCCTCGAGCTAGGGTGGTTTTTCCAGCATCCGACTCTCTAAGACCGATAACCAAAACTCTTTCTAGGTTCATCATGCCTTCACAGTCTTTCAACTGCTGGATCCAAATTATTTTTTGGTTTCGGGGGGCGACGTTATCGGTTACAACACAGCACGAAGTTGCTTTTTTACGCTCTAGGCAACTTTTGTTGCTGTATACAACTGACTGCAGATTGAATACGCATGTGTTTAATGAAAATGGGGGGGCAGTTTTTTTTCGCGTTATCTGAGGACTTGATTGCTTGAGGTGACTGCCTTAGGCCTACACATAGCCTCTGTGTTTTGCACATCTTATGCAATAGTAGACGTGTCTCTTGAACTTTGAAATCCAGGCACCAGATTCCTTTAGGAGCTTTCTTGTGCTGCGATCCAGTGGTAAAGCGGACTTACGTCGCTCTATAGCCTTATCTCTGGGTATCTTCTTGCCACACTGCACACATTCTACTGTAATGGCTCTACCCGACTGCCCTTTCCTCCGGGTAATTCCGGAACTCAAAATATCACCCCCTCATTCTTCTTCCAGGCTTTCCCGACCTTCCACTCAGATGTTTTTCAATGCTTTCCAGTCTCTTCTCGATGTCGACCAGCTTGTCCAAGATCTGCTTCAGCATTCTGTTTTCCTCTCTACTCTTTGGCCTCGGAACGCCAGGCGTTGGGGTGGGCCAATTTCTCTCCCACGGTCTCTCAGGTCGGGATGGCCAAGGACGCCTTCTGGTGTCTCCCTTATCCACACTCATATGAAACGTCTCGTCTATAATTAGATTCTTTTCACATCTTATAAATCTCAAGAAGAAGTGTGTAATAGGACAATGAACGTAGCGTACGGACCATCAACGTAGTGGTTTCTCTTTCTTGCCTAGTACCAGTTCTTGGAGAGAAACACCGTTGACCATAGAGACCTTCCATCGTACTCCTGGGATGTCGCCCATGGCTCTTCCGCGGGAACCGCCAATCCCCTCTACTATCATCTCATCATGCTCATCCACTATGTTCAGGGCGCCGTCCCCGGGAAGAAAAGCCGTTATAACTTTCCCGTTCTTGATAAGCTGGACCCGGACGCATTTCCTTATTGCGCTGTTGGGCTGTTTGCTCTCCACTCCCACTTTCTCTAGTACAATCCCGCTAGCCATAGGCGCCCCTTCTAGAGGATCAGATTTAACATCCAGTCTGAGCATCCGCCGCTTGTAATCGTGGTCGCTCCATCGAAACTTTTGTCTACTCTTCCGTAGCTCTCTGGCAGCGAATTCGCCTTTAGGGGACATTCTTCTCATCTCCTGATTAGCCAACAGCATTGAATATGAGGCAAAAGTTTATCTCATAAACCCCGCCTCTACCTGATTCTCTTACCTTCCAGGGGCGTATTTAAGGATTCACTTGATGAAAGAAGCCTATTTTGGTCTCCTTACTCTCATCACTCACTGTACATAGGTATATGGATGCCAGTGTAGTCACTCTTCTTAGGGCTTCCCAAACAGCGTCTCCGATTTTCTTCTACCAAAGAAGACGGCCCACAAGGAGAACTTCCTCTAACCCCGCCCATTCTGTTCCGCTATTCTTGTCTCAACCTCAAATTCAGGTCTTATGCATTAAGTGTCGGCTATTGCAGATGGCTCTCGGTCAATTAATGACTAAAGATTAAAATACTAATTCTAGAAAAGGGATCCAGCAGGATATTTGTAAATACGATGGATCTGTCCTGATTGGAGCTGTGGAAGAGGATGCGGGTAGATATTCAGCTTATGAAGCCGCACAAAAGCACTAGGATACAGGTGTATGATGAGATAAGGACCTTTTTTCGGGAGCACAGTCGTGTACCCCCAAGAATCATTCGGGAGGAGTCAACAGAGACCCTGTTACCGTTACGCACCCTGGGTGAGTATGATGTGGATTTTCTTCTGGATTTTGTTCAAACACTCATCAGGCTCTTGCATTGGAAGTACGTTGAAAGAGTTTCTGTGAAGTGAGTGTGAGAAGAGTAGCGTGATTTCATGGGATCTTACTTAGCTGTTATTTTCCTCAATTTAGACTCTTTACTTCTCCTTCTGTTCTTTGTACTGCTCAATTTCTTGGTTGGACAACCTGCGGAATTCCCTGGTCTCTGATGAAATGACAGCCATTTTCACATCTGGAGTCATTCCTCTATCTTCCATGGCCTTTGTCAGGCATTTCACCCCCAGCTGAATAGCTCCCTCCAGTTCCGTATCTTCGGTGTATTCTTCCTCTAACCGTTTGAGTGCAGTTTCGCTGCCAGCACCTATGGCGTGGGCCTTGAAGCTCTTGTGCGTTCCGCTGGGATTAGTTGCAAACAGTCTGCTGCCGAATTTGTCAACTCCCCCCAGCAGCGTCGAAACCCCGAAGGGTCTCATACCAGCGTGTTGGGTGTAGGTTTGTTTCAGATCTGCAATACGCTTTGCGATGATCTCCACATCGATAGGCTCGTCATACATTAATCGATTGCTCTGTGCGTAGGTTCTAGCTTCATCAACCAATCGGCGGGAGTCGGACTCCAGACCTACTACTGCGGCGCCTAGGTGTTCATCTATTTTATACAGTTTTCTCGAGAACCCGGAGCTTCTTAATGTATCTTCAGCTGTCTTTTCGGCTCCTAATACAACTCCTTGGGGACAGGTGATTCCAATTATAGTGCCGCCCCTTTTCACGGCCTGTAGGGCGTATTCTACCTGAAGTAGACGCCCTTGTGGGGAAAATATGGTGATAGCCCGGTCGTATCTTATCTGTCGTCTCATAATCCTACATCTCAGCTTCTATTTGCCATCTATCCGATTTAAGTGCTTAAGGACTACCACTAACTCTGGTGACTATAAAATGCTTTGGAAAGCTCCAGCTTCTCAACTCCCCGTTTTAGGTCCCTATCGAGGGTCTGTACATGAGAAGGCTCAGATGAAATCTTTGGTCCTCCGGCCCTAAATCCCAAGCTGGAGATCACCTCTCGGATATAACTCCGTGAGATCTCCCCGACTATTTCCTTCTCACCTGTTTCCTGATGGTTTCCATCTGATCTTTTGCAATAGCCCCTAGATCATAGAGCTTCTGCGCTGCCTCACTGACCCTCAAAAGAGAATGTAGAGTAATCCCTTGTTCAGCCAGGTTTTCTCTTCCCCCCTCCTCACGGTCAAGCAATACTGCGGCATCCTCTACCACCCCTCCCTCCGCCCGGATGGCTTCCGCAGCCCTACCTAAAGAACTACCAGTGGTTATCAGATCATCTATCAGCAGTACTTGATCACCGGGCATGACTATGCCCTCCACTCTTCTCTCTCTGCCGTGAAGTTTCTTTTGGGATCTTGTATAAAGCAGGGGTTTCTTGAGTTGGTAGGCGAGGAAGGATGCGAATAGTATGCCGGATGTGGGTATTCCTGCAATCCTGTCAAATTCATCAGCTCCAACGTCCTCTTTTATGAGCTTCAAATAGAAGCCGCAGACTCTGCGGAAGGCGTCGGGAAAGCTGGGAACGATTCTGAGATCGATGTAGTAGGGGCTGGTTCTCCCGGTGGTGAGTTTAAAGACTCCAAAGTCTATGGCACCTATCTTGTTGAGGATTCTACAGAGTTCAGTTTTCACGGTTTCTCTCTCCTTCGCATCAGGCAATCTTCATCGCCTTCTGAAATGGTGTCTTAGGTTCCCACAACGTGAATTCCCCTGAGGAGTTCTGAACCCTTCAACCATTAATATCTTCTCTGCAGTAGCCGTATGAGTTCAAGGGTCTTAAAGAGCTTGTGCTGACTCAGTGCGCTATGCTTAAATGAGGCTCGCGAAATTTTGTAATCACCCGGAGATGAGCTATCATGGTTGACATATGGTTACCGTATGGAAAGACTGATGTCTGTGCAAGGATCCCCACCAGAAACTATCTAGGTGCCATAGAACCGGAGGAAGCACCAGGGATAGAGGATGTCCACTCTGAGGTTCGGAGAGCTCTTAGAGCACCTATCGGGACCACACCACTGAGCGATATCGCAGAAGCAGGTAACACTGCAGCCATCGTGGTCGATGATGTAACCAGGGCCACCCCTAGTCATCTTATGGTGCCCAGTCTGCTGGAGGAGCTCACCAAGGCTGGGGTGAAGGAAGAGGATATAACCGTGATTTTTGCCTGTGGAACCCATCCCAGCGTAAAGCCAAAAGATATGGAGAAACTGGTGGGCAAGGAGACTCTGGAAAGGGTTGAAGCGATAAGTCATGACTGCAGGTCTGAAGATAATATCCAGTTTGGTAAAACAAACTTCGGGACAAAGGTCTCCTTGAACAGAGTCTTCGCCGAGGCAGATGTGAAGATTCTAACCGGAGATGTGGGCTTACACTACTATGCAGGATACGGCGGGGGGAGAAAGAGTGTGCTTCCAGGAGTTTCTAGTATGGAGACCATTCAGCATAACCATGCTATGCTATTGGATACCAACGCTAGAACTGGACTCTTAGAGAGAAACCCTGTCCACGAGGATATGACGGAAGCTGCGAGGTTGGCAGATGTTGATTTCATCCTGAATATTGTAGTGAACAGCGAGAAAGAGCTTGTAAGGGCTTTTGCGGGAGATTTAGAACAGGCCTTTTACGAGGGGACTAAGCTGGTAGATGAGATGTACAAGGTGCCAATCGAACGGAAGGCAGAAATAGTAGTGGTTAGTCCTGGCGGCCATCCATTTGATATGGATCTATATCAAGCTTACAAGGCGGTGGATAATGCACTCAAGGCTGTGAAGCGGGGGGGCGTCATAGTCCTCGCCGCCGAGTGTCCCGAGGGGTATGGGAATGAGGTCTTCTACCAGTGGATGACACGATTCGAAAGTCTGAAGAAGATAGAAAAGGAGATCAAGAAGCACTTCCGTCTGGGAGGGCACAAGGCCTACTACTTGATGAAAGCTCTGAAGACCGTTGAGATTTTTCTAACCTCGGTTATGCCAGATTATTATGCAGTTAATGTTTTTGGACTGAAGACGGCGTCGGCCGTGAACGACGCGCTGCAGAGTGCCTTTGATATCGCCGGTAAGAAGGCTAAAGTGTGGGCTATGCCCCATGGAAGTCTCACTTTACCGGTTATGAAGCGTTAGAAAGGGCTGTGTAGATATGCAGACGACGTTCACCATCAGAGGATTTCAACCAGGAGACCTGAATAAGGTCATAGAGATCAATCGGATGTGTCTGCCTGAGAACTATCCTGATAGTTTCTTCATGGGTATCTTTAAGCGTTTTCCCAAAACTTTTCTAGTAGCCGAGAAAGAAGGCAAAGTCGTGGGCTATGCCATGTGTAGGATTGAACAAAGATTCGGTTCCCGATTGTTCGGCGGATCCAAGAGGGGACATCTGATCTCTATCGCTGTTCTACCCAATTTTAGGCGCATCGGTATAGCATCCGCTCTGATGAAACGGGTTATGAGGGGTTTGATGGATTACAACTGTGAAACTCTGTTCTTGGAGGTCAGAGTCAGCAACGTGGCGGCTATTGAACTCTATAAGAAGCTGGGCTTTGATATAGATCGAAAGATAAGGTATTACTACGCTGACGGTGAGGATGCCCTTGTGATGAGTAAACCTCTACTCTCTGAGACGTGAGTGATAAGACTTTCACCATCAACTATAGCTCAGCTTAGCTCTGTGAAGTTATTGGTGTATAATATGGACGATTTCTGATTGAGAATCATACCCTAGTGAAATAGGTCTAAAGACTTTTATGTAAAATGGCCAATTGTTTTTCTTAATGAGGTGCTTAACCTGTTTTTGCGGTCAGGAGGCGATCTTGGCTCGAGAACAAAGCTAAAAACGGCGAATTCCTTTTTTTCTCATGGTGCCTAAGTTGGGGAAGTGCCGAATCTGCCAGAGAGAGTCCGCAACCATCTCCAGCGAGCTGGGTGTGTGCTTGGAGTGTATTCGAGAAAGACCGGACAAGGCACTTCAAATAACGGACAAGGTCCACGCGAACAGCAGAAAGAGCTTCGGTCTTCCTCCAAAACCGCCTACTGCACCAGATGAGTTGCCCTGTGGATTGTGCTCCAACGACTGTAGAATCCCGGAGGGCGGCAAGGGTTTCTGCGGTTTAGTCTTCAATGTGGATGGCAGACTGATCCGAAAAGGAGGAACAGTAGAAGACGGGATTCTTGAATGGTACTACGATCCGTTACCAACAAACTGTGTCGCGTGGTGGTTCTGTCCCGGGTGTACGGGAGCAGGCCATCCAAGATATGCACATAGGCCAACAGCGGAAAGGGGTTACTTAAACCTAGCCGTCTTCTACGGGGCCTGCACCTTGGACTGTCTCCACTGTCAGAACTGGCACTATAAAGACCTAACAGCCAAACTCTCTCCTAGGATCAGCGCGAGAAGCCTAGCGACCAAAGCAGATCCCCCTGCCTCATTTGTCTCCGATGGTGAGAATTGTACACTTGAAGGCAGAAATGATGTTGCAAAGGACGTTTCCTGTGTCTGCTTCTTTGGCGGGGATCCCTCCTCGCAGATGCCCCATGCTCTGGAGATGTGTGAACTGGCTTTGGAAAAGGCTGAGGAGCAAGGGCGCATATTGAGGATTTGCTGGGAGACTAATGGCCGCTGGAAGGGAAAGTTCGCCTTGAAGGCGGCTGAATACTCTCTAGAAAGTGGGGGAATAGTCAAGTTTGATTTGAAGACTGGGGGCGAAAACCTCAGTAGGGCCTTGTGTGGGCTTTCTAATCAGCCTACATTGGACAATTTTAAGATGGTTGGTGAACGATTCTTTCAAGAACGCCCGGAGCTACCAGTTTTGACGGCTAGTACCCTTCTGATTCCTGGTTATGTGGACAAGAAGGAGGTTGAAAACTTAGCTAGGTCTGTTGCGGAGATAGATCCAAGAATCCCCTATACTCTATTGGCCTTCTCCCCACACTACATAATGAGCGATCTCCCAACAACGACCAAGAAAGATGCCCACGAATGTTTGGATACTGCTAGCGAGCATTTAGAGAAGGTGCGGCTAGGCAATATCGGTCTGCTTAGTTAAAGGTCATAATTGGCAATAGCCTTCCACAACTACATATGCATTCGCGTATCTTGTTCATTGTGATCCTTCTCTTTCAGACATAATCAGATTACTGTCCGGGGGCCCGTTCTCATGAAGGCCATGAGGAGTTTGCTGAGTGATGTGACGGGCAGGGTCTATTTGAGCTATTTCAGTCATCCTAACCTTGAATAGTGATATCCGGATTGGGATCAGGATCGGAATGTGATAGTTGCCCTCAACCATCTCCCCAACAGGCAAGGGGCAACCCAAAGGCGGGGGGGTTGTTGCTGATGAACTACGAGGTGCCTCACAATGCCTAGTTGTCGTGGTGGAGAGATGTGAATATAGAGGTTCACGTCTTTTTGCTAGCTCTGAATAGCTCTAGACCTCAAGCTCTGCGGAAGGATTTCATGCATACAAATAAAAGCAAGGAAATTTGCCGGGGCATCATCAGGATAAGTGGGTTCAAATCTCACGCCCATATTCCACCTCCAAAATATACTTTATAACAGGCTGTGAAATTATTTGGCAACCAGCAAAGATGATGCTAATGGTGGAGCTATTATTCCTTGGCAGTAGCGGTGCTATCCAGGTGCCATCTTTCCATTGTTCTTGTGAGGTTTGCCAAGCTGCTAGAAGGAATCCCAAACAACGTCGGACAAGAGCATCAATCGCTCTAGCAGGCCAAGAGATCGTCCTTGTGGACGCTAGCCCTGATCTTGAGTTTCAGTTGGAACGTGAGTCGATCAGACAGATTGATAGAATTTTCATCACTCATTGGCACTTCGATCATGTCTGGGGTCTTGCAGCTCTAGGGGAACCTTCATCTATCGTCAAATGGCCTCGTATCGAGGTCTACTTACCTCACCAAGTCGCCTATCATTTTGATCAAGAGCTTGCATATATGAAGAACAGGGTGCGTGTCCACCCCATCCGTCCCGGAGATAAGTTTGAACTACCAGATGCCACCTGGGAGGTCGTTAAGACTACCCATACTCCACATAGCGTAGGCTTCATAGTAGAGTCTTCCCAAAGATTTGCCTATCTTGTCGATGGTGTGATGCCACCTTCAGAAACTCTTGAGCGTCTCAAAGAGCTGGATTTCATAGTCTTAGAAGCAACTCTGGATGAGCTATCGCCAAACGAAGATGAGAAATGGATGAATTTTTCACTTCCACAAGCAATAGATTGCTGGAAGCGTATAGGAGCCGAGAAATGTATACTGACTCATATCTCCTGCCACAGCTGGAAGAATGGTGAACTGGTTGCAGGCCTCTCAGAATCGGAAAGGAAGGATTTCGAAGAAAAGAATGCAGGTCTCAAGTTTGCCCATGACGGAATGCGTCTGAAGTTGTAATTTTTCGTCAGCAAAAACGGCTAATTGCTATAAGAACGGGATATTGTGGAAGATATACCTGACGCTTATTCTCATAGCGCACATATTGACGACTGTCAAACCCTACGATTGAATAAGCCCCATCCAAGTTCTCGTTTGAGATGTATGGTAGCCTTTCTCTGAAGGTCTTGCTCATTCCCGCTAGCTCCAGATTGGTTCTGAAGAAAACATGCGTGGATGCATCCTTAAAGTCCAGAACATTTTGGAGTTCTTTGCGCTTTCAGACAATTCAAACAAGTGGTATCTAAGTCGGTATTAGCCGCTTTGGTCATCAATTTCCAAATGCTCTCTAACCCATTCGTCCCCGAACATATCTCTGTACCTCTTCAGGTCTCTTTTGGTTGCTTTTCTCCATTTTCGGTTCCAAAGTATCTCACCTTTCCTGTGATGTTCTCTTATCTTTACGCAGTATTCCCAATAGTCACACTCATTAGGATTACAGTCTATGTCCTGCAGGCAGTGTATATGCTTTTTCAGATCAGGATATTTGCTTCCAGCCATCTCAAATCTTCCTTGACAAGCATATTCCGATTGCCGAATATAAACGATATCCGATGCACACGAATGTATAGTTTCTGCTGTTGCTGATTATCACCTGCAGCTCTCCATTAATATGTTTCAATCCTGATATGTATCGTTGTCTGTAAGAACTGATTTATTAAGATACGCGATAATATATTCGGGCAGACGACGAATGAGTAAGCAAAACAAGAGTAAGAACCTGACAGCGATCTCTAACGGGATTGATAGTCACTCTGGGATGCCCGATTCTATTAAATCCCTCCTTAAGCAGAGAGGATACTCTGATAAAGCTGTTAAAGAAATTTGGAAATGGTATGCCCCTCCAAGTAGGAAGAGCTGAGAGAGACTGAAGCACACTGGCTGTCAATCAGTTTGACGGATAAGGTTCGAAAATACTAGATGCTTTGGATATGATGCTGGGTTTTTTTCTGAAGGCTTGGAATCAGGTCGTAGAGAAAATGTTACCTCGGTAAGGAATAGCTGTCTGGTTTTCTATCTTAGTCATGGTGTTCATATTCTGGTACATTAACGGTATGTGAGTCCTGATGTTTAGGAAAGGAAAACTGTTATAAAAATTAGGACAGAATGAACTCTAGGGATATTCAACAAACAACTGCAGGCATAGTGGTGCGTAAAGGGTTGAGAAGTGTAGATCAATGAAGGTAAGCGTGATATCTTTAACCTGCTGCGCTGGTTGTGTCTCCTCCCTTTTGAATGCTGGCGATGCTTTGATCGACATTCTTTCCGGAGATCTTGAGATAGTCTATTCGCCTACCTTCATCGACTTGAGGGAGATTCCCAAAGTCGACTTGGCGATGGTTGAGGGGGGTGTCAGAACTGAAGAGGATGAGGATTTCATTAGGGAGGTGCGTGCCAAGTCGAGGATTCTTGTTGCTCTCGGAATATGTGCCACCCATGGAGGGATAACAAGCCTGGGCAATATCCTTTCGCTTAAGAAGCTCCTGGAGGAGAAATATGGAATTCTTGACTCGAGTCAGCTTCCAGAGTTGAAGGATCTGATGTATCCAATATGCAACTTTGTTGATGTTGACTACTATATTCCAGGATGCCCTCCTGTGCCTCTTTTGATAGTTCACACCCTGAAGAGCATAGTGAGTGGAAAAGAACCTGTACGGTATCAGAGCGTGGTCTGCACAGAATGCTATAGGAAAATAGTTCCTGCAAAACTCCGCCATCTTCATGGAATATACGAGAAGGAGATAGATCCAGAATTATGCCTTGTTAGCCAAGGTTTCATCTGTTTGGGATCTCTGACTCGTGATGGTTGCGGAGCCCCTTGTCCCCGAGCGGGCTTCACGTGCTTCGGATGTAGAGGGCCCGCTGACTCGCTGATGTACAAGTCAAGAGACATGTATTCTTTCTTTGTCAAAGTGATATCAAAAAGAACCAGTATCCCCGAGGAAAGAGTTAAGGAGGAACTCTATCGCAATCCCTTCATCTTCCACACCTTCATCTTCTCGAAGTTCGAACGTTTCAAATCCAAGGAGAGAGTCATTTGAGCAACAGAAGAGAGATCACAATCTCACCGACAACCAGAATTGAAGGCCATGGAAAGGTGACCATCTATCTCGACCAGTCTGGAAACGTAGCAGATGCCTACTTCCATGCTACGGAGATTCGAGGATTCGAGTATTTCTTAAGAGGAATGGATGCAGAGAGACTGCCTTTCATAATCTCTAGAATCTGTGGCGTATGCTCCACAGCCCACATAATAGCCTCCCTCAAAGCCATAGAAAGTATATACCGAACAGAAATAACAGAGACTGCCAAGAAGCTCCGCGAACTCCTGCTCATGGGACAGATGATCAGCAACCATTCGCTGTCCTTCTTCTTCCTGACCCTCCCTGACTTCTGGTTCACTCCAGAGGAAGATCCCTCAAAAAGGAACATCTTCCAAATTATGCAAGAGAAACCTAGCATAGGCAGAAAAGCCGTAGCACTAAGAAGCTTCGGGGCTCACCTCTTAAGAGTTGTCGGTAAACGTGAAGTCCATATCGTCTCCGCCATCCCCGGTGGCTTAATCAATCCGCTAACAGCGAATGAACGGAGAGCACTGCTGAAGGAAGCGGAAGAAGCCTGTAAGATAGCTAAGGAGGCCTTAGCTCTTGGAAAGGAGCTCTTCGACAAGAACTGGAAGGATTTCAGGAGAGCTGGAGACTACGAAACAAATTACATGGCGTTGACACGAGACCAAGGCCTTGAATTCCACACCGGCGAGATCCGCGTTATAACTCCCGAAGGCCAAACCTTCTCAGAATTCATGGCCAACAATTACATGGAACATGTCGAAGAGAAAACATACGAATGGACCTACGCCAAATTTGCATATCTAGAGGCCTTGGGATGGCCTAAGGGAGTTTTTCAGGTGGGTCCAACGGCGAGAATGAACGTGAACAGGCGGGCCCCAACAGAGATTGCTGACCGTGAGTTGAAGCGGTTCAAGAGAAAATTTGGAAGTCCGGCGCATGCCACTCTCCTTTTTGACTACGCGCGCCTAATAGATCTCATGTATGCCTGCGAAAGAAGCAGGGAACTTTTGAGGGATGAAAGTCTAACCCGAACAGACACCAGGGTTGAGGTTAAGCGTAGAGGTGGGCAGGGCATAGGGGTGGTTGAGGCTCCCAGAGGAACACTTGCCCACGAGTACACATTGGCGAAAAGTGGACTCTTGAAAAGCATAAAACTGATAATACCCACCCAAGTGAACAACGCGGCCATCAATTTCAATGTCCGCGACGCTGCGCGTGAATTCATACGGGAAGGTGAAATCAAGCCTGGGCTCTTGAACAGAGTAGAGATGGTGATAAGGGCCTATGATCCATGTATAAAATGTGCCACAAGACTTATCAATGAAGGTTTGAGGGTGGAAGTCAGGGACGAGAAAGGTTACCTGCTAAATACTCTATCGAGAGTTTAAGCTAGAATTTTTATGGCTTGGCTCGGACAATTGACTTCACACACTTTGCATAAGGTACAGCTTTCTTCATTCACAACCTCTGGTTTTGCCGACTTCTCATTCCGAAAAACTGAGGCGGGACATATTTCCACACAGATTTTGTATCCCTCCCCCACGCATTTAGAATAGTCGACTACAACTTTGACCACTTTATTCCCTCTACGGGATGATCTTCTGGAGACAATTAAGCCTTTCTTTCTGTCTGCTATGTCTAATAGAGTGTTAGTAACCATAGCCACAGATTCAGGTATAATCCAGCTCCGAGTGAGGAGATTAAGATTAGAGAAGCGATCGTCTTCTTGTAGAAGTTGTATCTCTCACTGAGCACTATCATAGAAATTGCAACGGGCATGCCGTGCATAAGCACTAAGGTTGATCTTTCCAGATTTTGCAGGTCAAATACAATTGTGGTCAGAAATGCTATTAGGGGGAGAACTATCATCCTCAGTAGACTCAATTTTAAGGCCTTTGTAACATTGGTATATTCTCTCCCGTAGAGGAAGACCCCCAGCATGAAGATGGCTACAGTGGAAGTTGTTCCCCCCAGCATATGGAGGGGAGTCGAGATAGGACCTGGGAGTCCTACTCCAGCCAAGGAAAGCAAGACCCCTGATAGGATTGATAAGATCAGCGGATTTCTTGATAGCCTCTTCAGAACCCGCCTCAATCCCTCCCAGACAGTGGATCTCTTGAGTCTGTAGAGTTCCAGAACGGTTATTGAAACCGCAACGGTCACAGGCGAGATAGTGGCTGCTGATAATGTTGCCAAGCGTTCGCCGGGACCTACCAGTTCACTAGGTTTGGCTGGAAAGGCAAAGGTTACGAAAGGTATACCGAAAAAGGCAAGGCTGCCAAAGATAGTGCTGAGAATCAGCAGATAAAGCTTATTTCTTGACACTCCAAACAGAAGATGGGAAAGGATGAAAACTGTCAGTACTACCAGGACTGGGGAGACACCTGCAAACATGAATCTCAGCGTCTCTCCGCTGAATTCCGTCTCAGACATATTGACAAAAAATAAGGCAGGCAGAGCAAAATAGTACACGTAAGCACTGAACACTCTTTCATCACCTGATTCCAAAAATCTCATCTTTCTGGATAGGAAGCCCATTCCAATCAGAAGAAGAATGGGCATCACAGTTCTTAGAACGATGTCCCCACTCATTGCTCGATACTCCCCATGTGTAGCCGTATCTCCTGATAGTATTTCCGTTTTTATAGAATTACCCAGGTATTCGGTGTTGAGGACTGGCCTCTTTTCGGCTAGGGGAGTTATCCAGCCAGCTTAGACTTTTTTCTGTGTAGGCTCTACTCCTTTCGGTTCGTATTTTCTCAAAGTCTGGCTGTTCAAGGCGACTATAACCGTGCTTAGGGACATGATCAGGGCTCCGATTGCAGGGGGGAGGATGATGCCTTGTCCAGACAGGACGCCGGCAGCTAGAGGTATAGTTATTATGTTGTAACCCGCTGCCCACCATAGGTTTTGAACCATCTTGGAGTACGTCTTCTGTGAGAGTTCTATGACCCTGGACACGTCCCGGGGGTCATTTTTGACAAGGATTATGTCTGCGCTCTCTATAGCTACGTCAGTTCCAGCGCCTATGGCGACACCTACATCTGCCGTGACTAGGGCAGGGGCATCGTTTATTCCATCACCAACCATGGCAACTTTGTGACCCGCGTTCCTTAGGGACTTCACCTTTTCCGCCTTCTCGTTGGGCAAGATCTGCGCAAAGTAATCATCTATTTCAAGTTCCTCTGCAACCCATTTTGCCACCTCTTCAGAGTCTCCAGTAAGCATGTAGACCTTCAGTCCTCTTTCTTTCAGTTCCTTAACTGATTGATAGGATTCTTTCCGTAGCTGGTCTGAAAGGGCGAAAGCTCCAGCAGGCTTTCCGTCCACCACGGCGAATACTACGGTTTTGCCCTGTGCTTGGAGTTCCTCTACCTTCTCATCGTCCACCTCTAGATCCATCTCGCTCAGTAGATTTGGGCCCCCAACATAGACTTCTATGTCCCCTACTTTTCCGTAGGCACCTCTCCCTGGTATCGCCTTGAACTCTTGGGCTTCAGGAATCTCTGTACCTCTATCCCTAGCGTAATCCACTATGGCCTTAGCTATTATGTGCTCCGAGTTGAGCTCAACGCTGGCGGCATACTTCAGAAGTTCCTCCTCTGGGATGAAGGAGACCACGTTGCTGACGCCGAAGTCACCTACTGTTAAAGTACCAGTCTTGTCAAAGATTATGGCGTTTACATCCTTAACCATCTCAAAGGCCTTTCTATCCCTGATGAGGATTCCACTCTTGGCGGTTATAGACGTGGAGAGGGCTACCACCAGTGGTATAGCCAGACCTAGAGCGTGGGGACAGGCTATGACCAGGACAGAAACCGATCTCTCGAGGGCGAAACTAGGAGTTCTGAAAGTGAACCACGCTAGATAAGTTATTATTCCTGTTGCTAGGGCGACATAGAAAAGGAGACCCGCGGCTTTGTTGGCCAGATCTTGGGTTCTAGACCTGCTCTCCTGAGCCTCCTTGACTAGGTTTATTACTTGTGCCAGATAGGTCTCTTCTCCGGTCCTCTCTATCTTTACATGTAGAACGCCCTCTCCATTTATTGAGCCACCTATAACCTCGTTTTCCGTTTCTTTGTGAACCGGCTTAGATTCCCCGGTTAGGAGCGCCTCATTGACGAAAGATTCTCCCTCCACCACAACACCGTCAGAAGGTATCTTTTCACCGGGACGAACAAGGACGAGATCGTTGACCTCCAGACGCGAAACCGGGACATCTTCAATTTCACCATTCTTCATCAGATGAGCTGTGGTGGGCATTATCTTGACAAGCTCTTCTAAGGCTCTCGAGGCCCCCATCACGCTTCGGGCCTCTATCCAGTGTCCAAGAAGCATTACATCAATAAGGGTGGCGAGTTCCCAGAAGAAATCCTTGCCCCTTATGACGAAAACTGTCGCAGCAGAATAGAAGAAGGCCACTGATACCGCTGTGCCTATTAGGGTCATCATCCCCGGCTGGCGGGTTCTTACTTCTCGAATCATACCCCCTAAGAAGGGCCACCCACCGTAGAGATAGATGATCAGAGACAAAAAGAATAGAACCTCTTTTTGAAAAGGTATATCTATCTCAAAGAGAAACCATTCTTGAACTGTTTCGGAGAGAATTAGAACTGGAACGGTGAGTACAAGGGAGATCCAAAATTTCCTTTTGAACTGTTCTATGTGACGAGCATGTCCTTGGTGACCGTTCTCTTGATGGCTTTCATGTTCCATATAGTCGCCACTCCAATCTTCTTTTTGATAGATCTGAACTCGTTTGCATGCATACCGCGTGGCCAAAGTCTATCTGCCAGCACCTGAAGTCAGCGCTCTTTTCTGGTTCATCATAAACTCTTTTCATTTTCAACAACTTAGTGGGTCCCCTCAGGTGCAGATCAGTTGCCTAAGTGAAGTTTTCTTCTTTTTTCCTTTATGTGAGCTACCATCTGATCTACCGCTTTGACGGGATCCTTTTCTAGGTTCAGCAAGCCACCTGTAACCTGCTGGCATTGCTGTGTCAATAGTTTAACCAGATTTGGCGCTCCTGTAATGGTGGGTACAGGGTTGACGTAGGTGTAGAGCCCTAGGCTGAGGGCAAACACCGCATCGATCGTAGCTTTTTGTTCCATGTATTCAGGTGCCACAGCAACGACTGGCAGGTCTGGGATCGGAACTTTTAGTGCCTTTGAAATTATGGCTAGTAGGTCAGCGAGGCGCCCTGTATCGGTACAGGTGCCATAACTGAGTATCGGGGGAATGTTCAGTTTTTCACAGAAGCTTTTGAGACCCGGCCCTGCAAGTTCCTTGGCCTCTGGGCTGCAGAGACCTGCAACCTGCATGGCTCCATTACCGCATCCCATCGACAGAATTAGGATGTCTCGTTTGATCAGTTCCTCCGCTACACGTACACTATGTACGTCCTGCCCGTGATCGCGGAGGGATGTACATGAGACGAGGCCTGCAATTCCCCTTAAGGTCCCCTCCTTTATGGCTTTCAATAGTGGCTTCAGAGTATCACCGAGGGCTTCTAAGATACTCTCCGTAGAGAAGCCGACCAAGGCCTCTCTTATGGATAACCCGGTAATCGGGTCTACTGATGCTCTGCGTTGTTTGAAATTGTCGATCGCCATCTGTAGGAGTTGTGCAGCCTGTTTCTCCGCCTTTTCAGGCTTATAGTTGACTCGATCTGTAATTCCTTCAAATGCTACCAGTTCGCTTATCGGCACCAGCCTGAATTGATATCTCTTAGAATATAAGGGATCAATCGGCATTGAACAATTCATATCCGCAGCGAAGAGATCTACACAACCACTGGCTAGAACCGCTTCTTGCATAATCCAGTTTCCAGTGAAACCGTATAATACATCGTCCATCTTCCATCTTTGAATCATCTCTTGACCAGTCTCGATGTTTGCGATGATACGTAATCCTTTTGCCCCTGCTGCCTTTGCTCTTTTCTGCCATTCGGGTTTTCTAGCCATCTGGACCATGGCGAATCCGAGAAAGGGTTCGTGGCCGTTAGGCAACACATTCACGTAATTAGGGTCCAGCACACCCAGGTCTACACGCATTCTGTGTGGTCTTGGTATTCCGTAGAGGATATCCTGGCAGTATTCATTAATGAGTTGGCTTTGATAAGCCATAGCTACACTGAGTCGCATGGCCTTCAAAGCCAAACTGGTATAATAGCCATCCACGTTAGTGAGACATGAACTCGTAGCCAGCATCATCTCGCTATAGATCCCGCCTGGAAAGATATCCAGTTTTCTCCAGATTTTCTTGCGCTCCTCAGGAGCCAACGTTCTCACAATCTGACTCGGCTCATAGTATTTCCTGTTAAAATCGTCTTCTACAAAATCGCAGAGCCGGATAGCGATTTCATCTTCAGATCCCGAGGTTGATAATTGGAATCGTTCAGCGAGATCTTTCAATCTCTGTGGTTCCTCTATCTGGAACGGCGTTTGATGATTTGCCGTAGCTCGAAGGGTGTGGATCGTCTGATCTGTGTGGTAGTGATAAGTGGATGTCCCCATTACATTTCTGAGCAGCATCATGCGCATAGCCATCCCGTCGGCGGTGATGCCACACACTCCTCTCTTGTCCTTTGAGGCGTCTGCACGGCACGGCCCATTGGAACATAGATCGCATCTTACCCCTTCCATACAGAAAGGACATCTCTTGTCGGGATCTGTGCCGAAACCTTGCTCCTCATATCGATCCCAAACGTTATTCATTTTGTCTTTTTTGATTCTCTCATAGACCCTACGAACGGATTCGTGATAAGAAACTCTATCTCCCTTCATCTTGATCGACCATTTTTGTTGTGATCATCAATTGCTTAAATTATTTTTCACCCACAGATTCAGGATGTGGCTTCTAGTGCTTTTTCGACTTCTTCTCGTATTATGTAGCCTCCAATGTGAAGTATAGGCTCTTTCTCCTCCGGGTCTACGCTCATTGTTGCCGTGCATGGATAACTATGGTGAGCCTTTGCAACTGTATCGTGAAGCATTCTCTTTCTTGTTTCCACTCCGATGAGTTTTCTTGCCACGTACCATGTGGAGCCACAGGGGGCACTCCGCTTAACAACAGTAGATTCTATAACCTCTTTCTTTCCTCTCTTCACAGTTGTGATTTCTAATGAGGGTCTTCCCACTTTCAGTTCGGTCACCAATCTTGAGATCGTTGGTTTTTCTTTTCGCGGCTCCAGTGAGCAGAAGGGCTTTGGGAAAGCGCTTTCCACCTCCAGCTCTTGGCATCTGTCCTGTATCTGCTTTCTCAACCCTGACGGAACTTCAGTGAAGTCTTCTACTGGCACGATCAACCCTTTTATTCCTGCTTTTTGTAGGTCAGTTGGCAATTCCAGTAACAAGTCTTTGTGTATTCCTGATGCTATACAGAGATCTGCTTCTGGGATCCTTTTAGGCATGTATTTCCCTGGTTTGTCAATTAGGTGGGGCAATTCAGAGGGACTCTTCAACGGTATTGCGGCTTGGATGTTGTGTACGAAGCTGTGGGCGTTGTATTTGCAGTAGTCACAGTAGAGGCCACAGGCCTTGCAGAAACTTGGATCGTTAATCAGGTTTCTTATAACCCGTTCTGCATACTCTCCGCTGTAAATGAATACTAACCCTAGTTGATCCTTGTTACTAGTTGGCTTCAAATCCATCTCCGGACCTATGCTTGAAAATAGATTGTGTGTTCGCCAGTCAACTCATCGGGTTTGTCTTTCAATCCCATCTTAATCGTCTCCTTACCTGCCGATTCTCCGCGCAACTCCATGCTATCCAGTGTCATTTCTTGGGTGTGAAGCAACAGTAGCCGATGTTATCGAATTCCATCTTGATCTTTTCCCATTCGTTTTCTTGGAGGGTCTCCGCTGCGGTAGGGTATAGTATGTTGTTCTCCTTGAATATGTGACTCCTGAGCGTGTTGAGGATGTAGCCTGCTAGTTCATTCAACTCATCTGCAAACTGCTCGTAACTCATATTGCCTTGGTCTTCGACCAGTTTGCCAAGAGCTTTCTTTCTCTTTCTTAGGTCGGTGTGTTCCATGCGCATGATGGAAGGTGGTCCTGTTATCCCTTGTTTTTCGAGCCGGGGAAACAGGGCTTTTTCTTCTCTTTCATGGTGGCTTTCAGCGTCAATCAGCACATGGGCGATCGATCTAAGTTGCTCTAACTCTTTCCTGATTTCCTTGAAATCATTGCAACTATTCGCTTTCTTCAAAATGGTTTCTAGACTATCCAAGTTTTTGAGGATGATGTCATGTTCTCGTCTTAATAGGGACATTGGATGGTTTTTCGCTGTTCCAACTTCTGCCTTTGCAATGTTTTGTGAGAGCAGTTCGAGATGTATGTCACAGAGTCGCCTCAACTCCTTTCTGCTAATCCCCTCCTCTATCAACTCTTGTTCAGCCAAAGACAACAACTTCGGGTCCACATTCCTTAAGAATCGCTTTGCCTTCTCCCTCACATGTGGCAGATCTGCCTCCGATCTGAGGCTTCTGAGCAAATTCTTCAGCTCTTTCTTATCTACCATCTTTAACAACACCGTTACAAGCGATTCAAGTGCAGTCGACTAGAGGCCTCTTTCTTCTTTCTTTGCTGAAGTCCTCTTTCTGTCAGGCATCTTCCCTCTGTCGGACAGTACTTATCGGCGTGGTACTCAAAGATCTTGAACAACTGTTCCATAATCTCTCTGTTCAAGGAGTAATAACGTTCCTTCTTCTCCCTTTCTGAAAATACGAATCTGCACCTGGCCAGAGGTTTAAGGTTGTGAGAGATCATGCTCTGCTCTTGATCCAGCGTTTCAGAGATCTCGGTTACGTTTTTTCTGCCTTCTCTAAGAAGTTCTAGGATGGCTAGCCGTGTTGGATTTGCTAGTGCTGAAAAGAACTGATGGCAGGTCTCACTCAGACCACGTTTCATCTTGAACACACCTGAGATATATTTCATATGAAATATGTCGCATATCCTATATAAAATTTGTGGCACCGAAGGCACAGCCCACACTTGTTCAAGAGCGCAAAAGAAGCAAGGAAACTTTAGGAGGCTGGGCTTAAGAAGCATCGCACTCACCTATAACCAAGGAAATGTAAAATAACCGCATCGGTTTTTTATAGGTTGTTCTGCTCATTAAGCTCTTGGAGCAACCCAAAGATGGTTGACATAGAACGGTTTGCCGACGAATGGGGCCCCGAGAAAGTTCTGCAGGTTTACGAACCGTATACAAAAACTAGGGGAATTCTAGTGATTGATAACACTGCTCTGGGCCCTGGCAAGGGCGGGATAAGGATTACTCCAACAGTGAGTGTGGAAGAAGTGTTCAGACTGGCCAGGAACATGACTTGGAAATGCGCCGTCGCAGAACTCCCCTTTGGAGGAGCAAAATCAGGCATAATAGCGGACCCTAAGAAGATCTCTAAAGAGGAGAAAATGGATCTGATCAAAGCCTTCGCTGTTGCCTTAAAACCTTTGTCTCCCAGCCAATACATAGCAGCCCCTGACATCAACACTGGAGAAGAAGAAATGGGCGCCTACGCCCTCGCTAATGGCTTCCTCAGGTCCTGTACTGGAAAACCGGCAAATATGTGTGTCAGCCCAGGTGAGGAGTGCGGCATCCCCCACGAGTACGGATCAACCGGATATGGTGTATTTCACGCCACAAGGGTAGCAGCCGAATATGTAGGTCTTAACCTAGAAGAAGTAGCGGTAGCCATAGACGGCTTCGGCAACGTTGGCTCCTCCGCAGCAAAGTATCTCAGCAAATCTGGAGTAAGAATCGTGGCGGTGAGCGACAGCAGCGGATGCATATACACTCCCAAGGGGTTGGATTATGAAAAACTGAAGAGAGTGAAGAAGGAAACCCACTCCGTGATTAACTATGCACCTGGAGAAACCATGACGCATAGAGAACTCTTTGAACTATCAGTAGATATAATCCTCCCAGCCTCCATACCCGACGTGATCAACGAACAAAATGTAGATGAGATCAAAGCCAAGCTGATTGTGGAAGCAGCCAATATCCCAGCTACTTATGAAAGTGAAGAAAGACTACACGAAAGGGGAATATTGGTGGTTCCAGACATCATCGCAAATGCTGGAGGAGTAATTTCCTCCTACGCGGAATACAGGGGTGAAAACCCAGAAAGAATGCTTAAACTGGTTGAGGAAAAGATCGTGAACAACGTAAATTTGATCTTAGAGACTGCTAAAGAAGAAAAGAAGATGCCCCGCGACGCTGCACTAAGAATCGCCCAGAAACGGGTTGAAATGGCGATGAAAGAGAGAGTCCTGGAGCGTCAGATGCAGAACCTAAACCTTGAGTAACTCATACGCGCGCTTTGCTACACGTTTGGACTCATTTTTTGTTCATTTTTCTTCGCATCTCTTCGGTTCCGAGGTCTCTTGTAGGTTTTTCCAGGCGTTTGGTGTTTCCTTCAGCGAATTCTTTGATGGCTTCCTTCGCAATTTCAGCCTTAGTGAGATGGACATCAACTAGGTGGTCTCTCAGAGTGTGATAGGATATTTCACCTATTTGCCTTGTAACTAGAGCATCCACATTTTTCCTCACAACTTCATGAGAAAGCAGTAGGCCCGCGCGAGTCTTCCTTTCAAGATATGGATTCTTAATTGCGTGAAGGGATTCTACCTTTCCATTCTTCAGAGTAACGATTGTGAGATACCTTGCTCTTCCAAAATGATCTATCGTCTTGGACTTCGGTCCTTTATCTTCGCTTGTTGGTATGACTATTTTTAGGGTCTTAGGTCTGTAGGGTTCTACATGAATCATGAAGGACTCGATTTGTTTGACTTCTCGGTTTATCCTGTTCTCTATCTTTTCAGCGACCTCGTGGGCCCTCTGAATGTCCAGGAACTTCTTGACTTTGAGGGTTACCTCACCGAAGATGAATGGACCAGCTTGCCTCAGTCTGAGGCCCTCAAATTCTTCAGCCTCTTCACAGGAGGTCAGAATCTCAGCAACTTTGTTCTCGACCCATTCACTGGGGCTGACATCCATGAGGTTGTATAGAGCATTTTTTCCATTTTCAATTCCAACCTTGAAGACTAATAGAGACAAAGCTATACCCATGGTCCCCTCCATGTAAGGAACTTGGAAAAATGTGGAAACTATTGCTGCCATTACGAGTAGAGAGGCGTAGACATCCAGCCTAGTATCCTCAGCGCTTACGATCAATGAGTGCGAATTGGTCTCCTCACCCACTTTCTTCATATGTCTTGAGAGGTAGAAGACCGCAAAAGCTGAGAATAGAGATACTGACAGGGCTAACAACGGCATTTGGAGGTCCGAGATCTCGAAGAGCTTGCCTATATTCTCCATCAAAGTTTCGTAACCGGCATACATAATCAATGTACTCACGAATAGTGCTACCAGGGTCTCAGCTTTATAGTATCCGTAGGGAAACCGTTCGTCGGGCTCTCTCTGCGAAACCTTCAATCCAAACCATGAAGCGAATCGAGTCACACTGTCGGCTCCACTGTGGAAGGCGTCCGTCACCAGTGCGATGCTGCCCGAATAGTAACCGACGAACCCCTTTAAGACCGCAAGAATTGAAGTTACGAAAGTAGAGATAATCAGAGCATTTTTGCCCTTCTCCAAGGGGTCAGTATCGGGTTTGCCCACCAATCCTATCCCAAGGTAATGAAGGTTATCGGTTCACATATGAGTTGTGTGGAGTCGAAAAGGTGGACTGGGTGTCATCCTCCTGGAGCCCCGTGAAATGGAACGCTCTTCCATAGTAGATCCCACCAATCCTCCTCGGTTATGGTTTCCCCGCGGACGAGAATCTTCAGGACCTTCTTTAATAGTTCGTGATGTCTCTTCTCATCTTGAAGGATTGTGTTCAAGAGAAGCTTCACCTTCTCTTTTTCGACACTAGGCAGCTTCTTGTTGATCCTTTCAATCAGCTCTTCCTCTAAGCGTATATGCTCTTCCACAAGATCTCTCTGCTTATCCAATTGTTCTTGGGTAAGAGCCGGAGAAACCTTCCTCAACAGCTCAACGGCTGCATGATACATTTTTGCGTGTTTCACGGAGTCCAAGGAAATTCCCTTTAAGACGCTCTTCACCGCGGGATTCTTCATATCGACTAGGGTACTCTCCAAAGAGCTCACGATCTTATTCTCGATATTGATCTGCTCTTTGAGAAAGTCCCGCAGAGTGTCTTTTGAACTCAAAGTGTCTCTCTCCTCCCTTCCAGAGAAGGCGAGTTGAGGCATAAGTCTTTCGGCGTCTCTTCAAGAAGGAGTGTTCTCTGCCGGGCTTCGAGCGTGCGAGTCATACTTATATATTTATTGTGTGTATGCATCACCGCAGATTTGATCTATTTCTAAAATTCTATAGCGCTACAAAACAGGCGGTGTGCACACGAAGCCCTAGTTTAGGAATTACCCAATTTGCACACACTTGTAAAGATCTGTGATAAAGGAAGACTCCATGTCAGTCATGACTTTTGCTCCTTTTCACATGGGACGAGGCTCTAATAGCAGCCATAGCACCCTCACCAGCGGCAGTAATAATCTGCATTCCACCGCATGTGCAATCGCCAGCGGCGAAGACGCCCTCTACGTTTGTTCTTTGCTGACGATCAACTTTTATGCATCCCCTCTGATCCACCTCTATCCCAGCCTTTTCTACTATATCGGTCATAGGCACTCTTCCCAGAGAGACGAAGACTCCATCAGTTTGAATCCTCCTCTGTTCTTCCTCTTCGCGGTCTGTTATCACTACAGCATTGACGGAGTTTTCTCCCACGATTGCCTTCACTTCTACGTCAAGTAGAATCTGAAAATTCTCTTTTTCATCTAATCTGGTTCTCAACGTTTCTGACATCTTATTGTCTTTACTGCCCGAGATCATCGTAACTTTCCTAGATGTCTCTGTCAGCAGTAAGGCGTCGTTTGCAGCCTCGTCACCAGATCCAATCACTACTACTGCTAAGCCTTTGAAAAAGGGGGCGTCGCAGATTGGGCAATAGGAGACCCCTTGACCTACGAATTCGGTTTCTCCTGGAACGAGAAGCTTTTTTCGTTGTGTTCCGGTGGAAAGGATAAGGGACTGAGCATGATGCACCTTTCGCTTTGTATGTACTCCTTTGGGTTCGTCATCTACTTCCAGATCAACAACTTTTTCGGGGAACTCTATTTCCGCCCCGAACCTCTCGGTTTGTGTGGTCATTTTCTGTATTAGTTTGGTTCCTGCAATTCCGTTCGGAAACCCTGGAAAGTTCTCCACTATTGCAGCCTCGAGGGCGCGGCCTCCAGGCGACTGCCCCTCCAGAATCAACGTCTTGAGCCCAATCCTTGCAGCATAGATTCCAGCGGTCAATCCAGCGGGGCCAGCACCCACAATGATTGTGTCATAGGTCTCTTGACTCATGAGCATCAGCATATACTCTAAGAGGTGGGCTAAAGGCTTTTGGTACTTGAACTCACTAGAAGGCTTATATTTCCGGGAACAGAGGATGTTTGTAGGGACTTGGGAGTCTATGATGGCCTGATGATATGATGCCAGAAGAAAAGAGGATGGAATTGGAGCCTATAGGAATCGTAAGGACGGAGGCTTTCGGAAAAGAGGTGAGAGCTAGGGGGCATAGTTCAGAAGTTGTTCTGAGCAAGGATTTGACTGGAGCTTTGGACGGGTTGGATGATTTCTCTCACATTTTTGTGATATTTTGGATGCACAAGATCTACGAGCCGAAGAGAAGGACGATTAAGGTTAATCCTAGGGGTAGAAGAGATCTGCCTCTGGTGGGGATATTTGCCACACGCACGCCATACCATCCGAATCCTATCGGGCTAACCTTGGTTGAGCTCTTGGGAGTGGAAGACAATGTATTGACGGTTCTTGGACTTGACGCCTTCGACGGTACACCAGTCTTAGACATTAAGCCCTTCGACCATTGGGACATGGTTGATAACGTGCAGGTGCCCGACTGGTGGAAGAGGCTAGAGAAGGAGAGGTCAGAGAGAGGTCAGACCAGCCTATCAGGCCCCGCTGGGAGAAGCAAGAAACAGGGTACAGTGGAGAATTGATAAGAGATGGACGTGAAGAGTATGGAAGAAGAGTCCATAGTCCAATCTCTAGAAACCGCTCCGCTCTCAAGCTTCCACTACGGTCTTTTGACCATAAGCTCTCTAGCCTACGCCTTGACGGGGATGGGAGTTATGCTAATATCGATTCTGCTGCCTCCCATCGCAAGGGCGTGGGTACTCAGCGACGTAACAGCGGGCCTATTGGCGAGCGCAGGATACGTTGGCATGTTTATAGGTGCGATAGGCTGCGGATATCTAACAGATCTCGTGGGACGTAAGAAGACGCTTATTTTCACAATAGTAATGTCATCGATCTTTACGAGTGCTTGCGCCTTAGCGTGGAATGTGTATTCGCTGGCCCTTCTCCGGTTCTTGGCAGGAATAGGCCTAGGGGGAGCTTTACCTCAGCCAGGTGTGTACATATCTGAGTATACCCCTGCGAAGTATAGAGGCCGGTTCTTAGGAATCACCGAAACCTCTTGGGTATATGGAGTGTTGCTTGGTCTTTTCTTCGGCTTGCTTCTACGTCCAAGCTTCGGATGGCGAGTGGTCTTTCTCACCGCCTCTCTTTCTCTCGCTCTTGTTCCGCTAATTCTCTGGTTCATGCCAGAATCACTCCGTTACTTGGAGGAAGAGGGAGAATTTGAGGAAGCCGCTGAGATTCTTAGAAAACATGGACTCGCAGATGTGATGCTACCTGAGGGGCTCAAAGAAAGAGCACAGAAGAGACACAAGAAGGAATTGTCTCTCAGGTCCGCCCTTAGAGCACTCTGGGCCTCATCCTACTGGAAGAGAACAGCCGTGCTTTGGATTCTTTGGATAGTCCTAGTTTACACCTACCACGGTATATTCATATGGCTTCCTTCAATCTACGAAGGTCTAGGACTTTTGGAAGAGAGGGCCATATGGTTCACGCTAATTGTGACGGCATTCCAGATACCTGGCTACTATAGCGCAACCTTTCTCCTAGACCACCTGGGGAGGAAACCTGTTCTGATCACCTATCTTGTCGCGGCCGGAGTTGGCAGCTACCTGCTTGGATTCGCTGGAAACACGACCTCCATAGTAATCTGGAGCTGCGTAATCTCCTTCTTCAATTTGGGCGCTTGGGCAGGACTCTACACCTATACTCCCGAACTCTATCCTACTAGGATGAGAGGTTCTGGCTCAGGCACCGCTGCAAGTCTTGGTCGATTTGCCGGCATATTTGCTCCTACGGTTACACCGTTGCTACGGGTAAGTGCGGGGCTTTGGTTACCCTTTGTAGTCTTTGCTTTAGCCCATATTGGAGCCGCTTTTTCCGTTGCTATCCTAGGGATAGAGACGAAGGGAAGGGTCTTAGAAGAGATAGCTGAGCAGTAGGTCGCCTCTGCAATTTAGGAACTCAGAGCCCAGAAGGTAAGAGAAAAACACAGTTTCGTATGGCGAGAATGGTTCCCTAGAAAAGCTATCCGTCTCAATAAAACTACTATGACAGCTTAAAATTCCGAGACGCTAACAGAACAGAGGTTAGACTCCTGGGAGGCGTTGTTATCGTAAGAGGCTTTACGAGTGTTGTTTTTCCTTGTAGGATAGTTTTCAGCTTTGCAGTTCTAGTCAGGATTAAGTGCCTAAAATGATAAGATTTTTTATGAAGGTCATTTAAGAGGTAACTCTGGATTCAAATGTTAGTGACAAATAGAGAGATTCTGACTTCTGCAAGGGCTGGAAAATATGCAGTGGGAGCATTTAACATCCAAAATTTGGAGAGTTTCCAAGCGGTGTCTGAAGCCGCCCAAGAGGAAGACTCACCAGTGATAGTCGCTGTGACTCCAAGCTCCATCAAGTATGCGAGTTTGGCTTCTCTTGCCAAACTTGTAAAGACAGTATGCCAAAATGCGTCTGTGCCCATGTCTCTGCATCTCGACCATGGAAAGGATATCGAGGTAGTTACAGATTGTTTGGATGCTGGGTTCACCTCGGTCATGATTGATGGTTCCCATCTCAACTTTGATGACAATGTCGCGCTTACGGAAAAAGTTGTGGGGTTGGCTCATGTAAGAGATATCTCTGTTGAGGCGGAACTGGGAAGGCTGGCTGGGATTGAGGAGGCTTCTTTCGAGGAGAAGGAAGCCATACTTACAGATCCAGAGGCTGCAAAGAAGTTTGTTGAAGAAACTGAGGTGGATGCACTTGCTGTTGCAATCGGCACCTCTCATGGTGCTTACAAATTCAAAGGAAAGCCAAAACTTGACTTCGCTCGACTGGAGGAGATTGGGGAAAGAGTCGATATTCCTCTAGTCTTGCATGGGGCATCTGGGGTTCCCACCCACATAGTTGAAAAAGCCACAAAGTACGGAGCTCAACTTCCAGGTGCCAAGGGTGTACCTGACAAGAGTATAAAGAAAGCTGTAAGACGAGGGATAGCGAAGATCAACATAGACACCGACTTAAGACTCGCCTTTACGGCAACCGTTCGGGAAGTTTTGGCTACGGTTCCGGAGCAGTTTGATCCTAGAAAGATTCTGGGTCCCGCTAGAGAGGCCATGAAAGAGGTCGTGAGAGGGAAAATGCGTTTATTTGGAAGCTCGAACAAGGCTTAGCTAGGTGAGGGAAATAGAATGAAGATTGGCATTTTGAGTGGTGGCGGGGATGCCCCTGGGATAAATGCGGTGATAAGGGCTGCTGTACGCAAAGGTATTCTGTATTATGATTACGCGATGGTAGGAATCAGGGATGGATGGAGGGGACTCCTAGAAGGCGACTTCATGACGCTTGACCTAGAGGCAATTACAGGCATCCTTCCCCTGGGAGGATCCATTCTAGGAACCTCAAGAACGAATCCTTTCAAACGCGAAGACGGTCCTGACAGAATCTTTGAGAACGTAGAGAAGGCAGGGATCGATGGTGTGATCGTGATTGGTGGAGACGACACACAGTCTGTATCTCAGAAACTCTACGAGAAGGGCCTTCCTTGTGTCGCAGTGCCTAAGACCATCGATAACGATCTACCTCTTACCGACTACACTTTTGGCTTCAACACAGCTGTATCTATAGCCACAGAAGCTCTGGACAGAATTCACACCACGGCTGAAGCTCACCACAGAGTGATGATAGTTGAGGTAATGGGAAGATATACCGGATGGATTGCTCTGGAGGCTGGAATTGCAGGTGGGGCCGACGCTATACTGATTCCAGAACAACCCTTCGATATAGAAGAGGTATGCAAATACATCCAACAGAGACAAGAACGCGGAAAGCAGTTCAGTATAATTGTAGCGGCAGAGGGCGCAAAGCCTAAGGGAGGAAAAGAAATCGTTTATCGCGATAAGGTGGACGAGTTCGGAAACGTGAGGCTGGGCGGTGTCGGTTACTATCTAGGCCGGGAGATCGAGGACAGAACCGACATCGAGACACGCGTCGTTGTACTTGGGCACCTGCAGCGGGGAGGCTCACCATCAGCCTTCGATAGGATGTTGGCGACTAGATACGGAATAGCCGCCATAGACCTAGTAAAGAGAGGAAAATTTGGATTAATGGTGGCCCTAAAAGGGAATGACATTGTCCCAGTTCCCTTGAAGGATGTGGCGGGTAAACGGAAGAAGGTTGATCCAGAGCTCTATGATGTGGCCAAGGTATTTTTTGGATAGCAGATCCGCTACTGAAAGGCGCTTGGTTATCCCTGGAATGCTTAATAAATATGCAGCCTGTTACGGTATGTGAGAAAAATGAGGAGACCTAAGGTAGATCAAGATCTATTTACTGGAGATCAAGTGTGTATAACAATAGCACCCTATGTTTTCGAGCTGAACGAGGAAGGAAAGGCTTACGTGGTAGACCCTGAGGGAGCGGATGAGGAAACTATTCAGCGTACCATAGATCAGTGTCCATCACAGGCCATATTCTGGGTGGAGGAAAGAGAAAAGTAGATCCAATGAAGACTTTGCCTTGGGCTCTTAATGGGCGTGTGTTCCACATTTTCTTGATCTCTGTTGACCTCTTATAGAGAGTTGTATGGTTTTTTCAGGATTAAATCCATTTTTGCAAAATGGCAAAGTTTATATGAAGAATCTTTCATAATTTAATGGGGATGATTGTGAAGTTAAAAGACAAGGTTGCGATAGTAACCGGAGCGGCTCAAGGAATTGGCCAAGCGATTGCCTTAGCCTTGGCAAGGGAGGGTGCCAAAATTGTGGTCAGCGACATAAGCAACAAAGCAAGGGAAGTAGTGAGAGAGATTGTAAACTCAGGGTCTGAAGCCTTCTTCTTTAGGGTGGATGTAAGAGATAGCGAAGAAACTAGGAGGATGGCCAAGAGAACTGTGGAAGAGTTCGGAAGAATCGACGTATTGGTGAATAACGCTGGAATCTATCCTTTTAAATCACTGGTTGAGATGGAAGAAGAAGATTGGGACAAGGTCCTAGGAGTAAACCTGAAAGGGGTCTTCAACTGCACAAAGGCCGTTCTACCCATAATGATCGAACAGAAGAATGGGGTGATCATCAACATCTCATCTATAGCAGGGGCTGTTGTCGGCTATCGGAGCCTAGCTCATTACGCAGCCTCTAAGGCGGGTACGGTCGGCTTCACAAAGGCTGCAGCATTGGAACTGGCGCAATACGGAATAAGAGTGAACGCCATAGCCCCAGGAGGCGTCGAAACCCCGGGAACTAAAGCCTTGGGCAAAGAGGCTGTGAGGCAACTTGAGCAGGCGGTTCCTCTTGGTAGAATAGGCCAGCCCCAAGAGATAGCTAACTTGGCAGTCTTCTTGGCATCAGAAGATTCCAGCTACGTAACCGGTCAGTTGATCATCGCAGACGGTGGCTATGTGATCCAATAGGAGATCAAGGCTTAGTTCAGGCAGGCCTTTCATTTCTTAACTCAGCGAATTATTTCGGATTCTGCCCCTTCGTATTTCACCCCGGCGACGCATAATTGATCCTTTAGAACAGAATAACGAGCTCAAGCCTATTCTGGTCAAACAAGGGGGTTGAAACGAGTTCTTTCTCTCTTAGAAGGTTTGGTTTTGATCTGATTCCATTACTCTACGGATCTAATCGAAGGAGAAGGCGGAGGGACAGAGATGGTTTACCACACATTCTCCACATTTTGGGTTTCTTGCTGTGCAGATGCTTCTGCCATGAGCTATGAGCAGGTTGGTTAACTCAAACCATTCTTCTTTTGGGAAGAGCTCCATGAGGTCCTTCTCTATCTTGTCTCTATCTTCCTCATCGGTGAAAGCCAGTCTTTTGGATAGTCTCATGACATGTGTGTCTACTGCTATACCCTCGTCGATGTCAAAAGCGTTGGAGAGTACGATATTTGCAGTCTTACGGGCCACGCCATAGAGCTGCGTCAGTTCTTGGATCGACTTGGGAACTTCAGAGTTGAAATCCTCCACCAGTTTTTCGGTTGATTTTCTTATGAACCTGGCTTTGTTTCGGTAGAAGCCTGTTGGCCTGATGATCTTCTGGAGTTCTTCTAAATCGGCTTCTGCATAATCCTCTGCTGTCTTGTACTTGTCAAAGAGGACTTTCGTAACCTCGTTCACTTTTTCATCTGTGCACTGAGCAGATAGAATCGTAGCTACGAGAAGTTCCAGAGGAGTACTGTAGCTTAATGCCGTTCCTTCTACATCTGGGTATTCCTTCTCCAAGAGCTTGATTATCTCTTGAGATCTTTCCTTATTACTCATGTCCTTATCTCCCGAAGGACTGCTGAGAGTGTTACGTCATTATGAGCTGATTAACTGTCTAGGGTTTTATATTCTTTATCTGTTGAGGATACTGTTAAGTCTGATGTGATGGAAGGATGTATGTGTTTTTCTACAAGGGATTAGTTAGCTAATAGAGCCTTTAAGCATTCTATTGCTTTTTCTATAGCCTCTTTTGCCTTCTTCTCGTCTATTTTCTTTGGGTGTCGTAGTTTGTGAACAATATGGTTTCGTTCCGAGCATGCTTCACCCATCAGGCTATGTATCCGATGAGATACTAAATCAAAACCCTCAAGCATTCTGTTATTTTCGAAACAGGTGGGTTCCCCAATTCATTGGCTCAATAGGAACACCTTTAGACTTGAAATAACCTTTTTGAGTTTGTCAATTCCCAATCGTTCAAAATACATCACCGATACGACCACACCTTCGAGAAACCTCTATTCTGAGTTGTGGTGAAACTGTTTCGATAGATAATTGGGAGAAGATCATAGTGAATCTATGCTCCCCCTGCAGAGAAAGAAAGGCCCCCTATGGGGTGCATACGGATAATTCTAGCTGTGATTTAATCATTCTTTAAAGAGTAAGAAGCGTGCGAAGTCTTTAGGTAGCGAAATGTTAGATTCCATAATTTCCTTGCTGAAAGAGTTACTGCATTATCAAGGATTGTTTCGAATTTTTGTTTTGCATGTTTTTTTAATAATGGTAACTTCTAAATATTAACGCTAGATATGTACCTTGGAGGGCGAGAGACCGGTGTTTTGGGAAGTGGATCACGCTCCTTTTGGAAATATATTCCGAGAGGCCACAGGTTTTCATCCTTTTCCGTATCAGAAGATGATAGCTGAAAAAGAGGGGAGATTCCATGAGCTGATTAAGGTCCCTACCGGGGTTGGGAAGACTGCGGGGATAATCCTGGGTTGGATATGGCGACGGAGGTTCGCTCCACAAAGAGTAAGAGATGTGACGCCCCGGCGTTTAGTTTATTGTCTTCCTATGAGGGTGCTTGTGGAACAGACGTATGAATTGGTTATCAGGTGGCTTGACAGGTTAGGTCTGCTTTCAGGGGAGGTCGGGTGGAAAGAGGGAGGAAATAGACGGAGAATATTAGATTATTACGCCCCCAAGCCGGGGGTGAACGGCCCAAGGGAGGATTCAGGTATATCCGTTCATCTCCTCATGGGTGGAAACATAGATGTGGACTGGGATCGTTACCCTCAGAAGGAGTGTATTCTGATTGGCACTCAGGATATGTTGCTATCCCGGGCTTTAAACAGGGGTTATGCGATGAACCGTTTCCGGTGGCCTGTTGATTTCGGTCTTTTGAACAATGATTGCTTGTGGGTAATGGACGAAGTTCAGCTGATGGGAGCCGGTTTGGCTACTTCTGCTCAACTGGATGCCTTCAGAAAGATATATGGAACGTTTGGTTCATGTCAGACTGTTTGGATGAGTGCTACTTGTGAATCAGAGTGGCTTCAGACGGTGGACAGAGATATTCCTCGGAAACAGGAGGTGCTATACCTTAACCGAGAGGACATGGATCAGCGAATACTACGTAAGCGTATTAAGGCCACAAAGAGACTGGAGAAAACAGATTTTACTTTAACGAGTACCTCCAAAAAGAAGTTAAAAGGATACATTAAATCCCTAGGTAATCTTGTACTTGAAAATCATCTTACCAGATCCCTATCTGAAGGAGCGCCCTTGACGCTTGTTATTTTGAACACCGTGGATAGGGTTCAAAGGCTTCATAGATTTCTCCGAGAAGAAGTCTCCGACGTGAAAAACGTTCATAGAATATACAGAAAAATCAGGGAAACACATAATGAAGACGTTCTTACAAGCGACTCAAAGTCCAGTGAAATATCCCCGGAGCTTGTTCTCGTACATTCAAGGTTTCGTCAAGCCGAAAGACAGAGACTTAACAAGATTTTAGGTGAAAACCCCAGAGAAGACAGTTTCCCTGAGGGTGGAAGGATCATAATCTCCACTCAAGTGGTGGAAGCTGGTGTGGATGTTTCCTCAGGAACTTTGATCACAGAATTGGCTCCTTGGACCAGCCTAGTACAAAGATTCGGACGGTTAAACCGGTATGGAGAGTATAGGGATGCCCGGGCAGTTTGGGTAAATATTTCTACAGAAGGCAGAACAGCGGAAGAATGTGCCCTTCCCTACACTCCTGAAGAGCTTGGAAATGCACAAAACATTCTGGAGGATCTTGAAGGAGTCTCTCCTGCTGAGATAGAAGAACTGGAAATAACACTTCCCTATAAACCAGTAACTGTCATCCGAAGGAAAGATATCGTCGAACTTTTTGACAATACCCCCGATTTATCAGGGAACGATATTGATGTCTCTCGTTTCGTCCGTGATGTAAAAGACCGGGATGTTCAGGTTTTCTGGAGAGACTGGACTAGTGGTAACTCCAAACGGGAAGAACCGCTAGAAGATCTTCCACCCGCTCAGAGAATAGAACTCTGCTCTGTTCCTCTATGGTCTTTCAGAGAGTTTGCTAAGGAACATGATGTTTGGCTTTGGAGTCACTTAGATGGAAGATGGGTTGAACCCAGTCATAACCAGATACTACCTGGTCGAATCTTCCTTATCCACAGTAATTCAGGGGGATATAATACGGAAGTGGGGTGGCACCAAGATTTAACGTCGTTAGTGGATCCGGTGGAAATTGAGGGAAGAGGAAATAACGAATCTACGGGAGACGATCTTCGAACCGCAGGGCGAGAGTGGATGACCCTGAAAGAGCACAGGGAGGCTGTTTTATCAGAGGTCAAACAGATGTTAACCGATCTTTCTTTATCCGAATTAGAGAATCGTTACAGAGAGGTTTTAACTGAATCAGCTTTATACCACGACTTGGGGAAGGCTCATCCAGTTTTTCAGAACGCAGTCCTTGAACTTATTGAAGACAAGGAGGGGAGACGTCGTCGTAGCCGGAAGTTGTGGGCTAAGTCTGGAGTGGACAAACGTGTCCAATATGCGAGAAGATATTTCCGACATGAACTTGCCTCAGCACTAGCACTTCTCCAGAACCCGGATGCTGTCAAAGTGAATAACCGACAAGATGTGGACCTCGTGTCATACTTGGTGGCAGCTCATCATGGAAAGGTGAGGGTTTCCATCCGTTCTCTCCCCGGAGAAGACCTGCCCTGGGAGAAGGATAAGTCCTATCCTAAAGGAACACGGTACGCCCTTGGTATATGGGAAGGAGACCGACTTTGTAAAGTGGATTATGGAAGTGACCGTCAGATGTCAGAAAGAGAACTAGACCTGTCCCCCATGGAGTTGGGAATTTCTCCAACCGGAGAGCCTTCATGGCTGGATCGTGTGATGCGGCTCAGAGACAGGGAAGATCTAGGTCTTTTCAAACTTGGTTACCTTGAAGCTCTTCTTAGGATAGCCGACTGGAAAGGAAGCAAAATTGAGACCGGTCAACAACGGGAGAGTGAAAAATGAGTTACGAGATGGCTCTCGAGGCTTGCCGCCCCTCAAGTTTTTCCGGTTACCTGAGAAGCTTAGGGGTTTTCAGGATACTTGCTAAACAGTTTAATCCAGAGATACGTCTACATTGGAAGGAAGAAATACCGTATTTGACCTTCCCATACACAACTGATGTAGAGGAAGTCACCACCTTCTTTTATAGAACTTATGAACCCACTCCTATTGTGATCCCTTGGAGTGGAAGCGATTTCTTCGAAGTCTCTCCTCCCTTCGATTCCGGTCCGTTTAAAAAACCTCCAACCAAAAATGGAATCATCGAAGCCTTCTTGGCCTCAAATTTTCCGAGGCTAAAGACCTACCGGGATAGTACATTTTGCGTCCTAGAGATAATTGATGACTACGATTTCACAAAGAGTAAGATAAACGCTAAGACAAAGGAGGGGAAGGCGTTAAAGGCCGAATTCATGGCTTTACTACGGTCAAACCTCCCGGACGAAATGGTCAGGTTTATGGATGTTGCGGCTTTAATCGGGGAGAACCGTTTCTTGCCCAACACGTTACTGGGCAGCGGGGGTGGAAGCGACGGTAATCTCCTTTTCGGAGGAAACTTCATGCAATGTCTCTGGCTCTGTCTGCCAGACTTTAAACCTCAACGAGGCCTAAGAGGCAAAGCTTACCGAGGCTTTGACTCTAAAGCGGCATTCAGACAGGCTTTATTCGGTGGAGAGGAAGATAAGGTAATAGCAATTCCTGGGGATACTCCTGGGCTGTATTCCCCCGGCGGGGTGGGAGGGCCTAATGCTGTTGAGGGGTTTGAAGCAGAGTCTTTGAGGAATCCTTGGAGTTTTATCTTGTTAATGGAGGGTCTTCCGCTCTTCAGCGGTGCTCTAAGCAGACGTTCAGGTAGCCGAGGAGCTGGAGTGGATCTGAACAGGGCGTCTTTCCCCTTCATCTGCCGCGTCTCAGTTGAGGAATCAACCTCTATTACCTTGAAAGAATCCGGGGGTAGGGAAGTCTGGTTTCCCCTCTGGGGACAACCTGCTTCCTTGAAATCCGTAAAAACCGTCTTAGCGGAGGGACGAGCAGAAGTTGCAGGTCGTCAAGCCAAAGACGGTGTAGATTTCGCTCGAGCAGTAGCCTCCTTAGGAGTGGATAGAGGAATCTCCAAGTTCCAACGATACAGTATTGTGAAAGGTCGAGTGGGAGGAGAAAACTACCACACCACAGTAAGAAAAGGAACCATGCAGACCCACGGACAGCCCTTAGACAATGTTAACCTTCTGGAGGAGATTGATAAGTGGTTGAATAGACTCCAATACACGGTCAGAGTTAATGATTCCTCTGCTAAACGATACGGGTCTCACCTCAGATCCGTGGAGGAGGCCATTCTATATTTCTGTAAGGGAGGAGGACCCCGTCGCCTTCAACAAGTGTTGCGGGAACTGGGTAAAGCAGAACGAAGTTTTGCATTCGCAGGTAAGGGTCGACCAGTCAACCCGTTATCTCTCTCCCCTCGTTGGGTTCCTGCCTGTGAAGACGGTAGTGTAGAGTACCGTCTTGCATGTGCCCTAGCTTCCATCTACCATCCCAAAGTTGGGCCAATACGTGTCCAGATGGAACCCGTCAAAATTCGAAACCGGTTTCTCAGATGGGTGGACGACCAGAAAGCTGTTGCATGGGGAAGAGGCAGTCTCTTGAGGAATTTGGGCAATGTACTCCAACGTCGAGTTATGGACGGCATCAGACTTGACTCCGATCTTGTACCTCTCTCTGGGCGGCTGTCTGTCAGTACCAGCGAGGTTCACAGTTTTCTGACAGGACAGATAGATGAAAGAAAACTCTCCGACCTCCTATGGGGGCTTATAACCGTGAGATGGCGGGAGTATCAACGTGAGTTACATGGCTTCGAGGGGAGTAAGAAATACCAGTCTACTCCCAAGCTTCCCCGAATCTACGCCCTACTGAAGATCGTAAACCTTCCCGGCGCTCTACTATTCAGTAAAAAAGGACGATGGAAAATTTCTTATAACCCAGAAGAAGGAACAAGATTCCCTCCTGTTCCGGAAATAGTAAGACTCATCAAAGCTGGCCGGCTTCAAAACGCTGTGAAAAAGTCTGTTCACCGGATTGTAGCATCTGGCCTTACTCCCTTAGGCTCCATTAGGGGTAAATCAACTGTACCTGATTTTTATGTGGAATCAGACGTGAAGCGGAGGTTACCCGGAGCACTTCTAATTCCCATCTGGGATATCGACTCTTTGGTACAGAAAGTGCTCCGAACCCCGTCTGAGCCCGAAAAACGTAGAGATACTGTGCCTCAACCCCCCCCAGTCGCAACCAAAAATATAATTAGTGATAAAAATGGGAAAGAGTAAACGTTGTCTGTCATGACCGACAGTATTAAAAAAATTTATACAAACTTGTCCAGAAGATCACGTCTATTAATGGAAGCCGAACTTGAACCGGTTCAAGGAGATCGATTCCAGCCTACAGGGTTCCCAGACTTGGGAGCCGCCGAGTATACCGCTCCTGATGGCACTCAAATGATACTAGTTGAATCTGTGCAGTCTATGGCTAACAGGCTAGAAGCAGTCTGTTGGGATGAAGAGGAGGAAAAATTGGTGAGTCTTCTACAAGGTCTCCCCTATGTTCATGTAGATCTAGACGAAGAAGGATCCTTCACAAACTCAATCTTGGAAGCTCATAGGATAAACTCTGAGTATATAACCGGTAAAAAGAACCGAGGAGACTTCGATGAGAAAGTCGAGGAGGAGATAGGTTACGACGAGAAGAAACCAGTCCCCTTCCAAGCCTTCTACCGGGTACTACTAAAGTACGATCCAAACTGCCTGATCCATGGCGTCTTTCTGGAGGAAATCGGTGGTCGCCTCAAAGTACCGAGAATGCTTTCAGCTTTTATAGAGGCATCAGATGTTCGCCCTGTTCAGAGCGGCGGTGTTAAATTCAGTCGTGTGGAACCTACCTTAAAGGAAGGAGAGGGGAACGTACCCTATCCTAGGACAGAGTATACAGCAGAAAAGATAACTGCTTACTTCAACATCGACCTAGCAGGAATCAGAGGTTTCGGTCTAGACCCAGAAGCAGATAAACTCCTACTCGCTCTGTCACTGTACAAGATACGGCGTTTCCTCAGAGAAGGTCTACGCCTCCGTACAGCCTGTGACCTCCGTTTAGTAGATAATGTAAAGGTGACCAACATCGAAGGCCTTGAAGTGCCATCAGTGGAAACCTTAGAAGAGGAACTTCCAGCATTGATACAAGAATGTAGCTCCAAAGGTCTATTTGCAGATCCCCCGGTAACCAAGACCAAATACAAGGAATAAATATGATAGCGGCGTCATTCAGGTTTCCTGCAGGCCGTTACCATGCCACCCCTTGGGGTCGACATGTGAATGAAGGGGTTCCAGAGTGGCCTCCCTCTCCATGGCGGATTCTTCGTGCCCTAGTGTCCTCATGGAAACGGACAATGCCCGAAGTAAAGGAAAAAAAGATCCAGGAAATCCTTTCTCAACTGTGTTCTGCCCCCCTTTTCCATCTTCCCAGGGCCACAGTCAGCCATACTAGGCACTATATGCCTTGGGACAAACGCTGGAGAAAAAAACGGGATGCCTCTAGAACTCTGGTGTTCAACACCTTCGTTGCAATTTCCAAGGAAGACCCTGTAGTGGTCTACTGGCCTGAAGCAGACCTAGATGAAAAACAGAAGGAAACGTTGGACAGCTTACTCAGAAACCTGCACTATCTGGGCAGATCAGAGTCTTGGTGTATAGCCCAACTCGTTAACTCTCCCAACCTGGACAAGGTAAACGCACAACCAGTAAATGGAAAAACCCAAGCCCCCAAAGATTCTGATATAGCCTATGTTCTGACTCCGAAGGAGAACCTAGATATGACCCATCGACTAGATAGGCACCATCCTCTACTAGTCCGAACCACTATTCTTAGAGAGGAGATGAAGCGAGTAGACCCCCCGGGAAGCAGGTGGATAAGATATTCTCGACCGGAAAACTGCTTCGAACCCGAGTTTCAAGCGGTCACACCTAAAACCGTGGGCGTCAGAGTAAATGTCGTAAGGTACCTCATCGACGGGAAAGTTTTACCACCAGTAACCGATGCTCTCCCCCTAGGTAGACTGTCTCGTGCCGTTGCTATGAGTGTATATGGAGGATCAGATGATAAGAGGTCCACAGTTCTCTCTGGAAAGGATGAAGATGGTAACCCTCTAAAAGGGCATATACACGCTTTTTACCTACCGTCCGACGAAGATGGTGATGACCGCCTAGACCATATCACCCTCTACTCTTCTATGGGATTTGAACCCGAACACCAGAACGCCCTGGGAAGACTTACCACGCTCTACGGTCGCAGAGGAAAACCAGACCTAGAATTGATGTTACTGGGGATGACCGTCCATCCAGATGGAACACCAGAAAACCCTGTGACAGGAAAATCCAGAGAGTGGCATTCATTCACCCCTTATCTATTAACCCGTCATCCCAAGAAAACCAGAAAAGGCAGATGGAAAACACAACCTGTTCCAGAGGGAATCAAAGTCACAACACCAGAAAAGTTAGGCCGGTTTCCTACAAGGGAACACCTACTCCTCAAATATGGAATCCTCCCCAACCTGACAGAAATACAGAGAGACGGACCTACATCCCAACTAATACTCTCCATAGAAAGAAGAGATCTCCCCCAAGTTAAATCTCTAATGCCTCTACCAGAGTTTCGCTGGAACGGTTTCACTAGACGGTGGCTGGAGTTCAAACGTTACTACCGGGGCACAAACCCGGCTACTGGCATGGGCTATGGATTCCACATTTTTTTTGAAGAGCCTGTGCAAGGCCCCTTAGCCTTGGGCTACGGATGCCATTATGGGCTAGGTTTATTCGTCTGTGCCCCCGGAGAAGAAGGGGGCTGTGAACCCGAAAACTTATCACAATAGTATATGCAACATACCCTTTTGATCTGGAAAACGCATTCCCCACTTTCAGTTGGGGAACCATTCAGCCAGAGGGATGGATGGGCTAAGCTGTGGATGACCCGGCTTAACAGGGACAAAGCCTAGCAAACTATCAGACAAGCACTCGAAGGTTAAGGAATATGACCGATTCGTTGAATCCCACTGTGAATTGTGGCAATGAAATTCCTGATTTTATACCAGCCCGAATGTTAAACGAGTTTGCCTTCTGTCCAAGACTCTGCTACATCGAATGGGTTCAAAATGAGTTTCGTGATAATGTTGATACCGTGGATGGTCGATATCACCATCGACGTGTTGACCAGAAAAAAGGTGAACTGCCTAAAGAAAAGGAGGAATACAACGACCTTCATTCCACCTCTGTCTACCTTTCAGCTCCCAAGGTTGGGATAACCACGAGAATAGACCTCATGGAAGGTAGTGGAGGAAAGGTCATTCCGGTGGACTACAAACGAGGGAAAAACCCAGATATACCGGAGGGCGCCTACGAACCGGAAAGAGTGCAGATCTGCGCCCAAGGCCTGGTATTAATGGAGAACGGGTTTGATTGTAATGAAGGAATAATCTATTTTGTTGCTTCGAAAAAGAAGGTATCCATCCCCTTTGACTCCGAACTGATTAA
>JABAHQ010000014.1_pt4 | contig 41333 bp, 28 predicted proteins | sample 7062091 | NCBI WGS metagenome assembly JABAHQ01 (sample SAMN14534359, study PRJNA622989) | marine sediment metagenome | biome: marine biome [ENVO:00000428]; feature: marine pelagic biome [ENVO:01000023]; material: deep marine sediment [ENVO:00002113] | place: India: Gulf of Kutch | collected... | reverse complement strand
AGTCCCGCCGACCCTGGCGGCGATGGTGTTGCCGCCGCCAGCGCCCGCGGTATCGTTGTCGGTGATGTTGACCGTAACGTCGCTGACGGTGAGGCCATCGTAGTTGGCATCGGTGCTTGCGGTCGTCGTGGTGATGGCGCCGATGTGGGCGCCTTCGACCAAGGCATCGTCGTTGGCGATGACGTTCACCGTCTGCGGGACGTTCCAGTTGGTGGCCGTGAAGGTCAAGGTGATGGCGTTGCCGGCGCCGGCGCCCAGGTCGATCTCGCCGTCGGGGGTGAGGGTGACGGTGACATCGGCGGTGGGTTGGCTATCGAGCACCACGGTGTAGGTATCGGCGGCGCCGCCCTCGGTGACATTGGTACTGCCACCGGACTCCGCGATGGTCACGCCGGGCGTGTCGTTGTCGGCGATGGCGACGGTGGCCGGGGTGACATCGACGCCCACGGCGGGGTTGTCGGTGCCGGTGAGGGTGAGGGTGACGCTCTCATTGCCCTCGACCAGGGCGTCGTCGACGATGCCGGTGACATCGATGGTGGCGGTCTGCTGGCCGTCGAGGATCTGCACGCTGCCGCTGAGGGCGGTGTAGTCGGTGCCGGCGCTGGCGGTGCCCGAGACGGTGTAGCTGACGGTGATGGGGGCGCCGGTGTTGTTGACGGTGCCCAGGTCCACGGTGAGCTGCCCGGGGTCGGAGCCGCTCTCGGCGGCGGCCGCGTCGTTGGCGCTGACGGTGACGGTGGCGCTCTCGTTGTCGGCGATGATGACGGTGTCGCTGTTGGCGGCGCCGTCGATGGAGATGCCGGCATCGCCGCTGGTGATGGTGTCGAGGGTGACGATGACGGTCTCGGCGCTCTCGAGCAGAGCATCGTCCAGGGCGCTGACGTCGATGGTGGCGGACGTTGCACCGGCGGCGATGCTCACCGAGCCGCTGAGCGCCGTGAAGTCGCTGCCGCTGGTGGCGGTGCCGGTGACGGTGTAGCTGACGACGGTGTCGGTGCTGCTGGGCTGACTGAGCGAGACGGTGAACTGGCCGTTGCTGGCCGGCTCGCCGGCGCTCGGGTCGGTGGCGGCGATGGAGACGGCGGCGGTGTCGTTGTCCGCCAGATCGGTGCTGGCACTGGCCGTGCCGATGCTGGCTGCACCGTTGGGCGAGCTCGCCCCAGAAAGTGTGGCCGTGATGGTCTCGGTCCCCTCGACGATTGCGTCATCCTGCGCATCGAGTGTGAAGCTGAAGGTCGGGCCGACGAAGTTCTCGTCGAAGGTCAGCGTGCTCGTGCCGGTGTCAAAGCTCACGCCCGTCGTGCCCGCGGCGGCGTTGGACAGCGCCGTCGCGAACGCGGGGTTGTAATCGGTGCCGTCGATCGCCGTGCCGCCACCGATGACGGTGACGTTGGCCGTGTTGCCTGCCGATACGGTGCCGCCGACTGTGATGGTAAACGTCGCTGCGGTGGGTCCGCTCTCACTGACCGTCGCAGTCGAGCTTATGTCGAAGCTGACGTCGTCGCGGCCCTCGATGGTGATGGCGAGGGTTGCGGTGTCCGTACCACCGTTGCCGTCCGATACGGTGTAGGTGAAGGTGTCGGTAAGCGTTTGCCCGTAGTTCAGCGCCTGGACGGCGGCGTCGGCATTGTCCAGCGTATAAGTGTAAGAGCCGTCGGTATCCCAGTTCAGGCTGCCGTGGCTGCCAGTGACATCGACAGATGGGTCGGTGACGCCATCGATCTCGCTGACCGAGAGCGTATCGCCGGTGTCCAGGTCGCTGTCGATGCCCGCTCCGTCGTCATCGGTGAGGACGTTTCCGCTAGCGGTGAGCGCGGCATCTTCGGTAACCGACGTGGCGTTGCCGGTGGCGACCGGCGCATCATTGACGGGGTTCACCGTGATCGTGACGGTGGCGACGTTGGAGTCGTTCACGCCGTCGTTGGCCATATAGGTGAACGAGTCGCTGCCCGCGAAGTCGGGGTTCGGCGTGTAGGTGAAGGCGCCGTCCGCGTTAAGGCTCAGAGAGCCGTTGGCGGGGCCGCTCACCAGAACGGCGCTCAGGCGATCGGCGTCGGCGTCGCTGTCGTTGGCGAGGACACCGCCTTCGGCCGGCGCGGACTGCTCTCCGCCGAAGGTGACCAAAGCATTGGTCATCGAGAGATGCTGGGCCTTGACCCAGTCCGCCGAGCGCTCACCGACGACGATCCGCGCCTCGTCGATGCGCCCGTCGAAGTAGCCGGAGGCGCCGTCGTCCTCGGAGCCGATGGCCGCCTCCTCGGAGTTGGTGTCCGGCGTGGCGGTAGCCGTGTAGCTCGGTGTGATGTCGAGCGGCTGTGCGGTGCCGTCCACGTAGATCTGCACGTCGTCGTTGGCGAAATCCACCACCGCGGTCACGTGGTACCAGGTTCCCGCGGTGAGTGGGCTCGAGGTGGTCGTCACGTTGAAGAGTTGCGTATTGTCGTCCGTGGCGCGCGTGGTCGCCTCGATGTCCGATCCGACCCGATTGATCGACACGCGCGAATCGTTGGTGGTCGCACCGCCGTTGTTGATGGAGAGCGCGATGATCTGCGCGCTGCCCGAAAGCGTATCGGGATTGATCCATGCGGACAGGGTCACGGCGGACGCCGCATTGATGATCGGAAGGTCCGAACCGATGTCGACGTAATCGTTCGCCCCGTCGAAATCCTGTGCGTTGGAGATACGGCCCGCGGCGTCGGTGCTGCCTTGATTCACGGCGTTGAAGTTGCCAGCCGAGTCGGTGACGGTACCCCCGGCGCCCGGGTTCTCGTTCAGGTGGTAGACGGCGCGGTAGTCGCTTGACCAGACGGCGGTGGGATCCTCGCCCGCCGGAGCCGTCGGGTTGCCGTAGTACATAGTGATAAAATCGGTGTTGGACGAACCGTCGATCTGGGGCACTTGCACCCAAACGTACGAGTCGCCCGCCTCGTTCCATTGCTCGATCTGATAGGGCAGCGGTGCACCGTCCGCATCGAAGAAGCGCAGATCCTCGCCGTTGTCCTGGGTCTGCGAGTAGTCGATGTTGCTGCTGTTGAGCTTGAGCAGTATCGGGAAGTCGGTGAGATTCTCGGTCTGTGCCAGGTTGTCGAAGGTGAGGGTCTGGCGCATGGTCCACGCGGTATCCCACCAGTCCACGGTGAGGCTGCCGTCCTCGTTCACCGAGTAACTGTCGGCGGCCGCGACCGGCGTGTTGTTCACCATGCGGGTGCTGAAGCTGAAGGGCACGCTCTTGGCGTCGGAAAGGTTGGTTTCCAGAGCGGTGCCTGCATTGGTCACGGCCCAGCTCGCACCGTCGTAGGTGGCCCCCCAGAGATTTCCGCTCTGATCTGAGAAGACGGCCATGAGCTTGTCCTGATCGGGGTAGGATTCGAGCTGAACGGAACGCAGGAGGTCCACGCCGGCTGCAGCGATATCCGATTGCACGGTCCAACCCGAGCCCGTTTTCCAGTTAGCCCAATTGATGACACCTGAATCTGCATCAGAGTAGACGGCAACCGCCTCGCCGCTCTTGCCGACCCAGCCCACGCCCGCCCAGAACTCGCCGAACCCATCCGTCTCGATGTGGGGGAATACGGTGTCGGCCTCGACGACGTTCTGCCAGGCGTTGCCGTCCCAGGTCATGAGACCCAGCCGTTCGGTACCATTGTTATCGTCAACGCCGGCGAAGGCGATGCGATCGCGTCCTGGTTCCGCGGCCAAGTCCACGAATGTAATGTTACCCGTGAAGATCGAGAACGAAGCAGGATTGGTCCAAGTCGTGCTGCCCGCCGCCTTGGTGGAATAGTCGACGTCGGCGCCCACGCCCCAGGCGACCATCAGATCGCCGGAATTCTCATAAGCCAGATCGAAGGTTCGGTAGTCACCGGGCTGACCCGAGTTAGTGCGGTTCAGGCTGGTTTCCAGCGTCTGGGCGTTGGCCTCGTCCCAGCTGCTGCCGTCCCAGTTGACTGCGTGCAGGTTGTCGTTTGTGTCCTGGTAGGCAAGTGCGATCTCGTTGCTGTTCGGCCGGCTCTCGAGCTCCACCCAGAGCACGGTGCCCGCCCCGGGTGCGCTGCTGAACACCGGAGTCTCCGCCGACCACGTATTCGTGGTGGTATCCCAGGTGCGATAGACGGGGTTGTTGGTGTCGTCCGAGTAGACTGCAATGGCGTTGCCGGAGCTCTGCTCGAAGGCGAGGTCGAAGCCCCGCTTGTCGGCGTTGGCACTCGCTATGTTGCCAGCGGTCCAATCGACGGTCCAGGTGCTGCCGTTCCAGCGCATCATGTCGAGCTGGGTACCGGTGCCGTTGTCCGAGAGCACCGCGACGAGCTCCTCGGAGCTGTCCGGTGCGACCTTGTTCACCGTCCACTTGATGGTGCTGCCCGCGGTCGTGGAGGTGCCTTCCGCGGACCAGGTGCCGGCTGCGTCGTCGAAGGTCCGCAGGCGCAGATCAGCGGCGCTGCCCTCGCCGTAGTGCAGCTGCACGTCGGTATCCAGAACGCCCGTCCAGCTCTGCTGGAGCTCTGGGCTGAACGGTATCTGCGCTTCTATCGACCCGACCGTGAACTCGAGGTCCCAGTCGCCGCCCTTGGACTCGTCGCCGGTTCGATCGGTACTGGCTGCAATGTCCGTTCCGGTGAGCGTGCGCAGCTCCTCGATCAAAGCCTGACCCTTGTCGCTGGAGGCCAGGTCACAGCCATAGATCAGAAGATCTGCTTCATTGGAGAGCGCGTTGGCCCAGGTCGCGACATGAGATGCGTCAGCGCTCAGGTGCTTGGAATCTAGCTGACCGTTGCCAAGCTTCAACGTGCCGTCATTGCCGTGGGAGACCAGATGGATGGCGTTCAGTTTCTGATGTTGTTTGAGGACCCGTGTAATCTGTTTTACGCCATCTTGCTTAGCGTCGAGCAGCACCACGTCGATGCGCGTGCCGTCGCCACGGTCGCGCTGTAAATCCTGGAGTAGCTGTTCGTAGTCGGGTGTGCCGGGATCGATGAAGACGAGTTCGCGACGGGTAACAATTTCAGTATCTTTCGTATGTTCGTCTTTGGTATGTTTACCGTTATGTTCCCCGAGCTCTTCGTACATTGCCGCGTGCAAGGCGGCGGCAAGCTCCGTGGTCCCTTCTTCGAACCGAGATGCTTCCTGAAAGGCGTCGGGAATCGCTTCGTTTCGGGTGTTAGTTGCTGACGGTTCGCCGTCGATGAATCGCTGCAGCTCAGGCGTCGGGGCGTCGGGTGCGAACGGCGTTTTCAGACCAGGCAGGTCCATGAAAGGGATCAGATCGGCAGACAGCAGCAGACGCGGCTCGAGTTCCTCGAGCTGAAAGCGCCTTCGCCCAGAAGGTGCAGCGTCTTTCTTCCTTTTCGTTTGCAACGACGAACTCCCGATATGGTCTGACTTAACGGTATCGGTAATCCGACAAGGGACCCTTAACCGTATCTGGTGTCGGGCGTCGGGTCCGTGTGGGATTTGTGAGCGAGGTCTCAGCTTCGGAGGTTGTCTTGGGAAGAGACGAGTTTGTTGCGAGGAAAAAAGGTTGTATGGGTGCGCTCCCTTGCCTAGCCCCCGAACATCACAGACCTCGTTTCCCACTCCTCTAGCGCGATAAACGTGGTGAGAAGAAAAAGTTCGTTGTCACCAGGGCCAGGCTGTTTCACGTCACGCCGTTGCGCGGTCGTAACGTAGCGGAGATGGTGCTGAGCGTCACGGTGCCGTCGGTGGCGGTGAGGGTCAGCTCCACGGTGCCGGCGCCGATCGCGGCGTCGGAAACGGTGGTGGCGTTGCCGTTGCCTGCGGAGAACACCACCGGAGTGTTCTCGGAGGTGTTCTGAGCAGGGGCACCGAGTTGATGGGCGGATCGTTGACGGCGTTGACGCTGATGCTGAAGGTGGTGCCGGAGACGGTGTTGGTGCCGTCGGTGACGTCGAAGGTGAAGCTGTCGGTGGTGGTCTCGGAGCCGTCGTGGACGTAGACCAATCGCCCACTGTCGATGTCATCCTGGGTGAAGGTGGTCATGGCGCCGCCGGTAGGGGCTGACGCGCCTGGCGCGCGAGAGCGGGTGGTGGGTAACGAGCGTTCGGCAGGATCAAGCTCAGCTGGCGGTGTCGTCCCCGGAGCCTTGCCGCGGCGGCAGGAAGCGCACGCGGCACTTGAGCCCGCCGGGCAGACTGTGATTCGGGTTCGGCAGCTCCAGGCGCACCCCGAAGGTGCCGCTGGGTGCGTCCAGCACGCGATCGACGATGGTGACGATGGCGCGGTAGTTGCCGCCGACGGGCGCCTCGGGCATGACCAGCGCGGGCGTGCCTTCCTTGATCGTGCCATAGAGCGACACCGGCACGATGACCTCGACGTTCAGCGGATCGAGCTGGGCGACGCGCAACACGGCTTGGTCCTCGACCGATTCGCCGGGGCCGGCGAGGCGCTCCACCACCACGCCGGTCACCGGGCTGCGGATGGTGCGCCGTTTCAGCGCAGCCAGTGCGCGACGCAGCTCGAGCTCGGCCAGTCGTCTTTTCTCCGTGGCCTCGCGCAGCTTGAGGGCGGCGAGCGTGGCCTCGGTCTCCGCCTCGTCCTTCTCGAGCTCCGGCACCGCATCGTTGGCGTACAGCTCGGAGAAGCGCTTCTGGCGCCGTTTGCCGTAGGCAAGGCTGACCTGCTTCGCGTTGACCTCAGCGGTGCTCTCGGCACGGGCGCGCGCGAGCTCGACGGTGGCCTTCTCCACATCCGCCTCCAGGGTGGCGAGGACCTGGCCTTCCTTGACGACATCGCCGCGATCGACCTCGAGATTCTCCAGGATGCCTTCTGATTCGGTGCTGACGTCGACCACGACGTGCGGCTCCATCAGGCAATCGAGCTCCGGCAGGTCGACCGCCGCCAGCGCCGGCGTCCCGGCGAGGGTCAGGGCCGCCGCAAGCAGTCTCCTCAGCAGTGCACGCATGGCGGTACCTTCGGCTATTCCGAACGTCCAGAGAATCCGAGCATGGTGTCCAGCTGGTCGTCCGCTTTGAGCAGCTGTCGGCGAATGCGTGCATGTTGACGTTCTGCGCGCCGCTGCGCCGCCACAGCGATGTAGCGGCCGAGCCGGTGGGGGATCGGGTGGCCGCGGCGGCACGACATCGCCCCGAGACGAGCCAGCGTGCGCGGGCAGTAGCGTTCGATCAGCTCGTCCTCCAGCGATACGATGGCCTCGTAGCTGCCGGGATCGCCCTGACGGCCGCATCGACCGAACAGCTGCCTGTCGATACGACCCGCCTCGTGTCGCTCGCTCGCGATGACGTGCAGGCCGCCCAGGGGCTGGACCCCGTCAGCCAGTCGGATATCGGTCCCGCGTCCCGCCATGTTGGTGGCGACCGTGATACGGCCCCGCTCTCCGGCGCGCGCCACGACCGTGGCCTCGTCGCTATCCTGACGGGCGGTGAGTAGCTGGTGCTCCAGGCCCGCGCCGGCGAGCAGTCCGCTCAGATGCTGGGAGGCGGCGACGGATCGGGTGCCCACGAGCACCGGTCGACCGCGTCGATGCAAGGTTCGCACGCGTTCGACGATGCGCTGCCACTTCTCGGCCTCGGTGGCGTACATCCGGTCGGGGATGGCCTTGCGCTGCACGGGACGGTTGGTTGGGATGCGCACGACCCGCAGACCGTAGACCGATTTCAGCTCGCGGGCCACTTCGCTCGCCGTGCCGGTCATTCCTGCGAGGAGGAGATAACGCCGGAAGAAGCGCTGATAGCTGATGCGGGCCAGCGTCTCACGCCGCGAGCTCAGCTCGCAGCCCTCCTTGGTCTCTATCATCTGGTGGAGCCCCCGCTCCCAGCTCCGATCCTGCATCACGCGCCCCGTGTACTCGTCGATGATCTGCACCTGTCCGTCGCGCACCAGGTAGTGTCTGTCGCGATGGAACAGGTGGAGCGCGCTGAGTGCTTGGCGGATGAGCTCTTCACGGCCGATGGGAGTCCGCCACACGCCCGTGAGCGACTGCGCGAGTTCCTCGATGCGAGCCCGGCCCTGATCCCGCAGCTCGAGCTCACGCTCGCGTTCGTGGATCCGAAAGTCGCGGCCCGGAACCAGCTGGCTCGCCAGCTCGAGCGCCTGCGCATGGATCTGCCCTTGGTCACCGGTCTCTCGAGGCTGTGCCAGGATGAGGGGCGTGCGCGCCTCGTCGACGAGCACGCTATCGGCCTCGTCGACGATGGCGTAGCAAAGTCCGCGCAGCAGCAATCGCGCCGCCCTGCCGTGGGATTCGTACAAACGCTCGAGCTGTAGGCGTAGCGTGCTGCGCCCGGTGCCGAGCACGACGCGGTCGCGTAGATAATCGAAGACGAGTTGCTTGTTCGTGCAGTAGGTGATATCGCACGCGTACGCCTTGCGGCGCACCTGCAGATCCATCTGCTCCGTGATCACGCCGACGGTGAGACCCAGAGACTCGTACAGCGGCCCCATGGCCGAGGCATCGCGTTGTGCCAGGTAGTCGTTGACCGTGATGACGTGTACGGGGATGCCGGCGAGCGCCGCCGTGCATGCGGGCAGGGTCGCCGTGAGGGTCTTGCCCTCGCCGGTGTCCATCTCGGCGATCCGGCCCTGCAACATCGTCCAGCCCCCTTGAAGCTGCACGTCGAAGGGGCGCGTCCCGAGTTGGCGCCCGGCCGCCTCCCGGGCGATGGCGAAGGTGCGCGCGCACAACCCAGCGGTCAGCCCCTCGTGCAGCAGGCGACCGCGGAGGTGGCGTAAGGACTCCCACAGGCGCCGATCGGATACGCCTCGCAGCGGGCGGCCATGCTCCCCGATGAGGGGAAAACCTTCCTCGAAGGTCGCCGTGAGCGGTCGAGCGTGCGCCAACCGCGGCCCGACACGCCCGGTGCCGCGTCGCTCGGCGCGCTCGGGGTACAGTCCGAGCGCGGCGCCCGGGCGCAGTGCTGCTGCTTCGGGGCGTGGCGCAAGCATGTTCAGGTCCTGTCTCAGTCGGCCGTCTTGGCCCGGGCTCCTACACGTCGAAACGCTTCAGGAAAAGCTGCCGACCCCGGCGGTACCACCGCTTGAATAGCGGCTCCGCGCCGTGGTCGAAGCGCACGAAGGCGCGTGCGCCCTTGTGGGGCACCCGGACGCCGGACGTGAGCGCCAGCTCGAACTCGAACACCGGCTGCAGCGCCTTGAGCCCCTTGGGGTCGCTGGGGTCCACCGGGATGGGCCCCCCGCCAGCCGTGCCCAGGGCGGCGCTCGGCAACCGGTCGTCCGCGGCCGGCACCTCGCGGCGGACGGTCGCAGGGAACGTATCGGCCGGTTCCCCCGCAAGTTTTACCTCCACGCCCTCCGTGTGGCGGCGCACGAGCCCGATATCTGCCTGGGTTACCACGACTCGGAGGGTGACCTCGGAGTCGTCCAGCACGTAACCCAGGAGGTCCCCCTGACGCGCGAAGCGCCCGGGCAGGTCGTGGACCCTCGGAACGACGAATACCCCGGCGGCGGGGCTGCGGATGACGAGCTCGTCCTTGCGCTCCCTGGCGCGCTCGAGCGCCGCCTCGACCGTTTTGAGCTCCTCTTTGACGACCTCGGCTTCGACGCGGTCCTTCTGCTCGACGGCGTTGAAGCGCGCCTCGAGCTCGGCGAGGCGTGCGTCGAGAACGTCGACCCGTGAATCCAGCAACGGGTCCTCGCACAGGATGAGCGGATCCCCCGGCTGGACGACGGAGTCGGACTCGGCCAGCAGCCGACGAATGAAGCCCTGTGTGCCCGAACGCACCACGGCGCGCTCGGGCAACCACACGATGCCTTCGGCGCGAGTGGACAACGGCATCGGCACGACGAACACGAGGAGCGCGACCAGGACGACCATCCCCGCGGTGCTGCACAGAACCCGAAGGCGCCGGCGCCTCACCTGGGGGTTTCCCGCCAGAAACTTGACGCCCTTGTAGAGCGGCAGCCCGATTTGCATGAACAGCGCCCAGATCCCCAGCACGATGCCCGCGATGAAGAATTTCGATGCGATGAAGACAACGATGAAGAACAGGATGAACATCCTGTAGATGAATGACGTGACGCCGTAGCCGATAAACCAGACTCGTTCGCCGGAAGTGGTCGCGGGTGACTCTGCATCGCGGAGGCCGAACACATAACGCTGCAGCAGGTAGCCGATGTAGCGCGCGGAGCGCGGCCCTAGATTGGGGATCTCGACGGCATCGGCCAGCACGTAGTAGCCGTCGAAGCGCAACAGCGGATTGCCGTTGAAGAACAGGGTCGAGATTCCCCCGATCAGCATCGTGTTGTAGGCGACGGTATGCACGATGCCGGGCTCCACGTTGAGCCACACGAACAGCGCCAGCGCCGCGAGAAAGAGCTCGGCGCCGATGCCGGCCGCCCCGACCAGCATTCGGTGTGTCTTATACGGAAAGGAGCTGGAAGCCGAAGCCTCTACGTACGGCACGGGCATGAAGACCAAGAGCATGATACCGGCTTCGTGCACTTCGCCCCCGCGCACCTTTATCGCGAGACCGTGCGCGAGCTCGTGGATGGCCTTTATGACGGGGTAGGTGAGCCAGAGCAACAGAAGATTTTGGACCGAGAGCAACCGATCGGTGAGGTTATGGGTCAGGTCGTCCCAGTGAACCGCGGCGAGTGTCGCTCCCGACGCGACCACCCCTATCCAGAGCAAAGCGCCGAGCCAGCTGAAGAGCCAGTGTGACAATGGCGCGAGCCCTTCCAGCACACCCTCGGGATCCAGAAGCGGAAAGCGTATGGATAAAGGGTTCGAAAAATGCTTGCGACGCTGGGTCCCGCGCTGGCGTTCGTGTCGCTCGAACACCTCGGCGGTGTCGGGAGACACGTCGCATTGGAGCAGGTCCGCAGCGTGCAGGCGCGCCAGAATCTGTATTGTCTCGGTCTGGGTCGGGGCGTCTTCAACGAGCCGTTGCGCGGCCGTCTCCCAGATCTCGTGGACCGTGCGCTTGCCGTCCATGAGTCCGATCACGGCATGGGCGGCCGGCGTAAAACGATGATGGCGACCGGAGGAGTGATCCTGGAGCACGTACCATGGCTGTCCGCGGTAGTGATGTCGGTGTATCTGTGCGTGGGAGCGCAATCGCGGCTTGAGCCCGGCAACGCGGTACCAGAATGGATTGAAGACCGACTCGTTCATCTTTGCACGCTGAATTTTCCGTGCGCCTGTTCAGGGAAGCCACGTCCACGCCCAGAGCCTGAACCAATCCATCAGTTCGTGCGTCCAGATCCAGATGAGCTTGCGTTCTTCCATCCGAATCTTGGCAACGCCCTTCATGCCGGGGCGCACGCCATCGAGCACCTTGTCCAGCGTGGCTTCGACGCGAAAAAAGTTGCGGCCTTCTTCCGCGGTTGCAACCGGCATGATGCGGCTTACCGTCACGGGGACGACCTCGCCGGGCAGGCCGGAGAGGGCTATATGCCCATGTTGTCCGACCTCGATGCGGGAGATGTCCGCCTCGTCCACCTGCATGACGACCCGGTAGGCGTCCAGCGGCGCTATCTCGAAGAGCATCTGTCCGCGCTCCACGGGTGACCCGAGCTGTTGGCTCAGATCACCGGTGACAACAATGCCGTCGAAAGGCGCCGTGAAACGCATGCGCTTGAGTTGCTCGTCGAGGAGCGCGATCTCCGCGTCGGCCTGGCTGAGCTGCGCCTGCAGAATGCGCAGCTGGGTACGGTCGTGCTTGGCGAGCGCTTCACGGTATTGCTTGAGCAACTGTTGGCGCCGACTCGTCCACTTGAGGCGCTCGAGCTTGAGGTCTTTGTCGTCCAACGCGCCCAGCACCTGGCCCTGCTCGACGATGTCGCCGGCGCGTGCGTTGGCGGTGGCCAGGTAGCCCGATTGCGGCGAGACCACGGCACGCTGGACCGTTCCTTCCAGCGTAGAACGTGCCGTGACCCTGTACTCGCCCGTGGCCAGACCGAGATACGCGACCGCGGCGACGAGGGCGGCGGCGACGATCTTGGTGCGAAGATGGCCGGGTCCGGCGATTCTCGCTGCCTGCGCCCGCGTGGCGTCCCACACCTTGACGGCCAACGATCTGTCCTCGCGACGCTTGGTTTCGAGGACCGGGCCTACCAGACCCGCAACCGACTCGCAGAGCTCGACGGTGGATTGATCGAAGGGCAGATCGGCCGGGCGCTCCAACGTGAGAGCGCCGAAGATGCGCCCGCTTCCGCTGAGGGGAATGGTGAGAAGGGCCCCCGAGCCATGACGGCGCGCGAGCTGAGCGTGTGCGCGCGTGATGCGCGGCGAGCTCTCGCCCGGGACTGGGTAAACCACGCTCTCACCCTGGTCGATGGCCTCGTCCATGACGGCGCCGGTGGCGCGGATGATGTTGGTCTTCTTGCCGAATTGCGCGCTGTGTGACAGCGCATGAACACGGGCATGCTTGCCGTGGAGGAAACCGAGGCTCACGCGCTCGCAGGAAAGGCGTGTCGCGAGCTCGTTGACCGCGGCAGTCGCGGCGGCCTGGAATTGCTCGTGCTCCAGGGCCGAGGCGATGATCTCGACGACCGTCATCAATCGCGTCGTGAGCGCGGAGGCATCGCGTTGGACCAGGAACTCCAACCATGCGCAGCCCCACTGGAGGAGCTGGAGCGCTGCCCGCTGCTGGGGCTCCGGGCGGTGGGCGATCTCGATGGCGGCGACGCCTCGGAACTGGCCGTCGATACGAAAGGGGCACGCGAGGTGCAGTGCACCGCGCTGATCGGAATCCTGCGTTGATTGCGAGCCGTGTACGACGCCCCGCTGCTTGGTCATGGCCATCTTCATGGCCGTTGCGAGGCCGCGGTTGCCACGAGCCCCATCGGGCCACCAGGCGGTGGGAGCCAGTGTGCCGTTGCCCTCCCCACCCACGGCCACGACGCCCCGGGTGACACCGGTGATCATCTGGCACTGCAGTGCCAGCCAGGGCTTAGCGAGTGTTTCCAACATGGCAGCCGTCCATGCCGTGTGCGGTCGGGGCGCTCCGGCGAGGAGGCCTCGGCGGTGAACGAGAGGTCGGTCTCCTGGGTTGCGCGATATCGGCGCCCGCAGCCCGCGCTGGAGACCGACGAGGGCTCCGGGGCGAAGCGCGGAGGTTTGCGCCGGACGCTACTCCGAGGAGCCTATCGGCCCGGCGGAGAGGGCTCTTGAGGAACGTGGCCTATGGCGCGATCTTCGGGAAGGAGAGTGCTGTTGGCATAGCCGGAACCCTTCTGTGCGGTGTGGGCCGCTCCTGACAGGCGGGATACCCATTCCTTATAATTCGGGCTCAGTTGGCGAATTCCGATGGTTCACAACCGGAGAGGTACCGAAGCGGTCATAACGGGCCCGACTCGACAAATCGGCAGGAATGCCGATTTGGACGCGCGCAGCGCGCCCGCAGGGCGAGGGTCCAGGGATGGACCCGAGTCAAATCGGGTGAGCCAGCGCCGTAGGCGCTGGGGGGCGTGAACGGATGCGAAAGGGCGCGTTTTCGTGGACTCTCGTCAGGCACTCGGATTCCCATCATCGTTGACAACCGGAGAGGTACCGAAGTGGTCATAACGGGCCCGACTCGAAATCGGGTGATCCCTTAACCGGGGTCCGTGGGTTCGAATCCCACCCTCTCCGCCAAATCAAGAAAATCAAAACGTTAGGTCTGCGCTTTCGCTTTGATTCCGTCTACAAGTCCATCAGCGTTGGCTGAGGTACAGTCACGGATCACCTCCAAAGCGCGAGCACACGCTATGGCGACCATCATGAGGACACCCGCCGGCACGTGGAAGGCGCTCATCCGCAGAAGAGGTTGGCCTAGCGGGTCGTAAAGCCTCAGTACTAGGCGGCAGTCCAGGAGCGCAGGGGTAAACCGAGTTCAAAGGCGATCCGATCGTCGAGTTGGTTGGGAACCCGCTTGAGCAGTCGAAACGAAGACAAGGTCAGGAATCTCCCAACGGCGTTCGTCTCGCTGCCCGATAGCTCTCATCAACACGGAGTCGTGAGGCTCTGTTGTCGCCGGCTCAGTCCACGCAAACCATGCCGGTCGCCCGGCCAGGAAGCAGTGGACGTGCGCTTCACCTATGACATCAATGGTCTGCTCGAGGTCGAGGCCACCGTGGTCGGCACCGGTCAAGCCCAAAGCATCGTGATCGAGCAGAATCCCGGCGTGCTCTCGACGCGGAGAGGCCCGTAAACGCGAAAAGGATAAGCGACAACATGAAGCCGCATAGCTTCTTTATCTCGAGATGCATTTTTCCTACCTCCTGATCGCTGCCTTTTTACTTGGCACCCCCCGTACGACTCGTCAAATTTTCACGCTAGAAAAGTTCGTTAAAGAATACCGCCTTCATTCCGCGTCGAAAATAATTACTCGGCTGGATTTGCGTTCAAGCACCATCACAGCACTCCTCCATCTCGGTCGTACATTGATCCCTTGCAAAGACCTGACCATCTTTGGTTGCCGAGACCTTGCCCGACAAGTCCACGAGTGCAACGAAACTTCGCCATACTCAGCGCTTGTCTTGGGAACCCGAGAAGCAAACCGTGAGGATGAATGTTCTATTCCTCGCGGATAAATGATCAACATGAGGTCATGGTAGTCTCATCACGATTTCAACTTGAGCCGTTCTTACGCTTCCACCTTACGTTTCATCAAATCTTTGACTCGTGGCGCCGGAGTGCGCGAGGATCAATACAAGTTTCGGAACTTTATTCTCCATCCCCGCGATCTCGCGCCCCTAAGGATTTCCGAAACTACCCTTGCTCCCTTTTGATAAGGGCCGCGTATCCTCGGTCCTGATACGATCCTACCGCCTTGCCGCCCTACGAAATGAATCGAAACTTTACTCTTGTCGGCGCTATGCACGATCGTCATTTCACGCTCTATACTGTTTCCGTGCAAGCCTTCGTCGGTCACACCTGTCGTATCACCAGACCGCCGATCAATTCGCCACCAGGCGAATCGTGGTTTACCAGCGAGGATTACCGCCCGGTTCGGCGCCAGCACCAAGTAGTTCTCTGCTAGGTCTTTTCGCAATCTCGCAAGTGCATCAGCGGGCACATCACCCTCGACGGGGGCGCTCTCGCCTGTCAACAGCATCGTCGGCACAGCATTGGTCTGCGCCCTTTCGAACAGTGCGCTAGTGCTCGAGGCCGATTCCCAGTTCGGGTCCTCTCCCTTTGCGTCGGCGAACAAATAGTCCATCAAGACGCGCTCTAGCGTGCCGTCCACGACACCGCGAAAGAGCCGGGCAGAAAAAGCTTCTTTCGGACGAAAGGGGGCTGCTGTAACGCGGGCGCGATCCCGGCGGAGATCAAGGGAAATTCGCACCTTCTCTCCCATCTTCGATAACTCGGTGATCAACAATCGCGAAGAGTCTGGATAGTAGCTGATCATGGCACCATCTGCCGTTGTAAGCCCACCCAGCAGAGCGTCCGAGGCAACCGCCATAGCGACGTTGAGAAACTGTAACAGCGCGCGGACATCCTGAGGTTCCTCTCGGGCTGTCACTTGGTCCTCGACCAAATCAAGGAAGTCTTTATCGTCAATGCTTCCCGTGGTGAAGAACATACTGTAGACGGCTAGAGTTACATCGAACGCATTATTTTTCGTAGTAACATCGCAAATCTCTTTTGCTGCGAGTTTTTCTCCAGTGGCGCGGCGTGCCTTCCCGACGCGATCGAAAATATCTCGCACTACCGTCTCTTTTCGACCGTCCGGATAGAGGAACTCGAACTCCAGATGCTCGGACACGGCGACGGGTACTGGCTTTCGTGTCCCCTCACCGCTGATCAATGTGATTACGCCTCGCGTACCCGTAGTGGGGGGCGGTTCCTGCCGGAAAGGCTCGCCTGCAACCCAGTTCTTTCTTCCAATTATCAATATCGGCTTCACGCGGCCAGTACTCTGAATCGCCGACGACATTGCGTCCTGGAGGCTCGCTGCCGGCCCCTTCCAGTTCTCCGGTTGGTGGGAGAGAAGGAGGTCTTTTCCCGACAGGTGTGCTGCGTTCGCCGTGTGAGTCAGAATCACGCGCTCTGACCGTTTTTCCCCCGTATACTCTTCGACCCGAATCTTGATGGTGACCTGGTGGAAAAGTTCCCGGGAAAACGACTCAAACGTCCGTAGAGATCGAGCAAGAGTCTCGCCCATCGAAGCGTTTCTGAATGAGGGATCGAAATCGAGCCAGCCGCCGTCTTTCCACCACTGCACCCAATAGTGTTCCTGCGCTTCCTGTACGAGTGAGGCCAAGCTGCGAGCCGCCCCACGGGGCGGTTGTATGTTCGCCTTCTTCAGATGATCCCGGATGAGGTTATAGTCCCGCTCGACGCTGGCAACCAGCGTATCCAAGGCCCTCTTTACCTCAGCAGGGGGTTCCAGGTTGTTTCTGGTCTTTCTGGTCGGCGCGGGCTGCGGGCGTTCTGCCCACATGGATTCAACGAGTTCCTTTGCCTTGGCTTCCGGCAGTTTCCCGCGGACGTAGCGGACGCGATGGCCTGACTGCTCGAGGAGACTTCCTAGGAGTGCGGCCTGGTCCACTGAATTCCCGGCTAAAGCCATCAGCGTTCCACGCGGGCCGCGCAGATAGCCGGTGTAAACCTCGTAGCCGATCCGGTCGCGAACGAACCGGAAGATTCGCTCCGGAGCTTTGCCGAGGGCCGCCGCGAAATGCCGCGCCTCGACGTGACCCAGGTCGAAAGTTTTCGGCGCGGGCAGTTCAAGGTAATCCAGCGTATCCGGCGGGGGAGCGGCTCTCGCGGAGAGACCCGTGAACGCGAACAGAACAACGAACGATATCCAACCGCCTAATTTCTTCATCTCAAGATGCATTCTTCCCACCCCTTGGGAGGTGTGAGAAGCTTTGTGTTCGAGCCCGATGGGCTCATTGCTCGCAAAGATACGCCCTTAGAACTGCATCTTAAATTAAGCTTATATGGTATACTACCCAAGAGAACTATACTGTTGTCGCGCTGCAGCATTTCACAATACGAGTCAAATGGAATAGGTGCCCGCCGGGCCGCGGAGGAAGTGGCCGCGAGCGAGTACTGCTACACGCACTTCGCTCTGAAAATGCGTGATGGAGTTGGTGGTAGCGAAATCACGTTGAATTTCCGACACGAAAAAAAGATCGCTGGCTTCAAGTCCTATGCTAGCTCTTCGATATAGCGCGCGGTACGTCGCAACCTGGTGGCGCCCGAACTAGACCCGGCAGTCGACAGTAAGCGTCATAAGAAGGGGCGCCAGTTTCACTGAATACGGTCGTGCGACTTTGGCCGTTGCGGTGGTCGCCGACAGACTGATCGGCCTTCCGGCAAGCGGAATTTCTCACCTCATCTCACAGCCCATCCGATTCGAAGCTCTCGGAAGTGTTTATGGCCTTCAACGTGTCCCTCCGGCAGATTTTGCGGATGGTCTGTGCGCTGGCCATCTTCGCGGCATTTGCCTGGCTGCTCCCGGTTCCAGGGCTCGGTATAGGGACCACGGACCAGATTCCTCAAATAAGGGGCGCTCAGATCCTCTTGCCTTCTGCCGGACCTCAGGGTTCAGCGACTAAAAAGGCGGCGCATTCCATTGCGCAAGGAACCGCTTCGGAAAGGCAGCGCTCCGGTTCACTCTTGGCCGGTCCGCTGAGCCTGGCTGAGACCTCCCAAATAGAGACAGTCCAAATAAGCCGCGCCACGCAAGCGGATTTCGTTTTTCTCATCGACGGAACGAACTCCATGGATGATGAAATAGATGCGGTGAGAAATGGCCTGAGCACGTTTGTGACGAGCCTTGATTCCGCAGGTGTCGACGCGCGATTTGCCATTGTTCTCTTCGGAGGTAATCCAGAACTCGTTCACGACTTTACGCGAAGCATCAGTGACACAAAAGTGGCGTTTGGGAAAATCAGCGTGCACGGTTCGGTTAAGGGTTTTCAGAATAATCACAACAAGAACCCGGAAGAAGGATTGGAAGCGATTCGCACAGCTCTGGGAGCAGGATCTGATGTGTTGGCACACAACAACGCGGGCGGCACCGGTGAGCTCAGATTTCGCCCCGGTGCCAGAAAGAACCTGATTCTCGTCACTGACGAGGATTCCGATCGGCCCTTCCACTCTGGAAACCGTCTGCCCGGTCAAAGCAGACTTGAACCTCCGGCTTCGATTAGGGGCACGGACTGGCAACGGGAGGTCGACGTCACAGCCCAGGCGATCATCGGGAATCAGGCATTCGTCAATCTTCTTATCAATCCAGGGGACAAACCTTCGACGTCTCAGTACGGCGATCCTGCAAGTGACGCGGCCGGTGCGGATCTGCTCAATTTCGATGCTCAAGCCACACTCTCCGCATTAGTGGCTTCAGGCTTCGGCAAGAGTCTCGAAGCGCAAGTCCTGCGCGCTGGCTTGATTGCCAGGGCCTTCAATATTGGCGCGCTAAGTGATCCAGATTTCGTGAAGAACTTCTTTGCCGCCAAGGTAGAGGAAGTGGCCCGGAGAGAAACGCGTAAGCAGGGGCCCGGTCACCTGAACGTTGTTGCAACGCAATCCATCGCCGGCGTGTCGGCGCCTTCCCGCTTCGAGCTGATTCTGGATGCCTCCGGCTCGATGGTGTATCGACACCAGAAGATAGACGGCCGGCTGAAGATGGAGGTGGCCAAGCAGGTGATGGAGGAGATCATCCGTGACCTGCCGGAAGGCGCGGAAGTGGCGCTGAGAGTGTACGGACACCGGGTGCGCGAGGCGGAGGCGGGATCGTGCAAAGACACGGAAGTGCTGGGCGGCGGCTTTCAGAGGGTTCAAAAATCAGGACTGATTCAACGGGTCGGCAACATCCGCGCCCTGGGTACGACCCCCCTTGCCTACTCGCTCGTGAAGGCGGCCCAGGATCTGGCAACCGCGCCGGGGGAGAAGCTGATTGTGCTCGTGACCGACGGCAAGGAGGAATGCGGAGGGAACCCGGTGGAAGTGGTTAGTGAACTGGCGAACCTTGGCTTGGAGATGCGGGTGGAGGTCGTCGGTTTCGCACTGGCCGAGCCGAAGACCAAAGCGGATATGGAGGCGGTGGCCAAGATCACAGGGGGTCAATATCACGATGCGAGGGACAGCGCGTCGTTACGGAACGCGCTTAAGCGGGCGCTCGAGTCGCCTTATGCCGTCTTTGACGAGGATGGGACCGAGGTCGCGAGCGGCCGGGTGGGCGGAGAAGCGATTCTTTTGCCGGAGGGGAGCTATACCGTTGTCGTGCACGGTGCCGAGGAGGACTACCGGATCCCGAAGGTGCGGATTCATTCCGCCCGTCGCACGAAGATCGGGTTGAGCAGCAAAGATGGCAGGATTGTTTACCAGCGGCTCCCCTCGGGAGACCGGGGCGCGGCGGATGAAGCGGCGCCGCAAGCGGTTGCGGCGAGTCCGCGGCATAGAGTCGAAGAGGCGACGCCGTCAGCACAGATCGAGCAGGTGCTCGGCAACCTGGAGGCGGAACTCCTCGAGCGGATGGAGGCAGTAGAGGGGCAGCGGCGCGTGCGCCGCGCTCAGCGGCACTTGGCGAAGCTGGGTTTCGAGCCCGGTCCAGCGGACGGTCAGTGGGGGCCGCGGACCGAGAATGCGGTGCGCAGCTTCCAGCGCTGGTATCCGCGCGGCGGCTTAACCCCCAGCGGAAAGCTCGACGAGGTCACGGTTCGGGCGCTGGATAAAGCCGTTTCCGAGGGCATGAGATATGACGCCAGAGCCGGACTCACGCTCGAGGGCGCGCCGGTCTTGCTGGACACCGCCAGGCTGCTGGTCGACGACCGCTCCATCCGGTTGTACGGTGTCGAGGGTCTGAGCGGCGAACTGGCGGTGCAGATGCGCCGGTTCATCCGCGAGCGGGGTGGATGGGTGCGCTGCGTCCCAGAGACAGAGCAGGCCTATGTCTGCCGTACCCGGGGCGGGATCGATTTGGCCGAGGCGGCGCTATTGAACGGCGCGGCCCGGGTCAGGCCGGGCGCGCCCGACATCTATCTGCGCCGCGAGCGGGCCGCGCGCGATGCGGGACGAGGGATCTGGGCCCGGTAGCGCTTGAAAACCATTCAAAAGGGGAGGGCTGAACAGATCGGAAGTGTAGCATGAACGCACGGCTGACAGTGTTGGTGGCGGGCGGACAGTCGCGGAGGCTTTGTCATCCGATTTGGCTTGAGTATGGTGGCTTTCGCCGCCTTGACGATGGGATCTCTCGCTTATGCGGTCTTCCACTCGTGACATCAGGTCGCAGCCCCGAGCACATGGTGACGGTCTTCGCTCAGCCGTCCGGCGGGATGGCCAGGGACCTCCCGCTAAATCGTAATTACCGAATTGGATGAGGTGGCATCCCGCAAGGATGCTCAACGGCTACATTGCGATAGTGGAGCGCCATTGACTGTTCCCGTGGAGGACGATCCATGCCATACGGAATTCCCTGGGGTCTCATCGAAGCCTATCGGTGTGTGAAATGCGGTCGTGAGCATGCGCGCTACGAATATCGACCCATCTGCGGGTTCTGTGGGGCGAGGCAGCCGGATGAGCAGGAGGCGCGCGCGCAAGGGTTGGCGGTCTTCGTGCCAACCTACGGGAAACGGAGCACGCGCGATGTCGTCGAGATAAACGCGTTCCTTCAAGAGCACGAGGGCGCACCCGTTCGCCTCTGGAACTACATCGTATCGCACTGCGAATTGGAACTACGCTTGCGCCATTCGGGTGGTCCCAATCGACCCGAAACACCTTGGCTCAACACCGTCATCTACTGCTCGGCGACAGAGGCAATCCATCTGCCGACGTCAGAGTGGCCGTGCGGTTTGACGGTTGAATCAGGGGGAATGGGGGACAGTAGCGGCTACGTACTTGTGGACGCGGGTGCAGACGCTCGCGTTGAATGCGGCAGCTTGGCGCTTTACTTCGATGTGGAGGTTCAGGACACTGGCCTTTAGACATCCGTGACCTCTCTGAGGGGATGCCGTTTTCAACACGATTCAGATGGATTGCACTGGTCGCGATTATACTAACATGACCGAAGATAGAAGCAGCGGACTCTTATTGTCAGCCCAGCGGGGGCTCTTAGGTGAGGTCACCCCCGGCTTGCGTGCGGTCTCAATCGAAGGTGACTCTCACCTCGTTCGTTGGCGTTGCGTGTTCGAGTCCGCAAAAGCTAAGGAAGCGGAATGGGACCACTTGTCGGCGGCAGCGGCTGAAGTATGCGCGGCTCTTGACTGGCGCACCAAGCTCGACGAAGAGTACCTTGTAGTGACGCCCCCACAGCGGATGCAGCATCTGAAGCATCTCGTGTTCCTAAGGCACGGGGAAACATAGAAACTGCTAGAACATCGGACAATGACGTAAGTCCGAGACGCGTAAAACAGCCATTCACGTCCACCTTTGTTTTCGTCAGTGGCCGCTCAACTGGGAACGGCTGGCTGTGGCACGCAAGAAATTGACCGCATGGTAACTCCCGGCTGCGTTCAACGAGCCCTAATGCAATAGCTCAATTGACCGTCCACAGCGGCGGCCGGCGGCCTTGTTTTATCGGGTGCCTTGAACATTGCGCACACCAGGAGGCAGATGAATTACAGGCCGCCCCAATATTCCGAAGTTCGGTCTCTCACCGTTGACAGCGTCGATCCTCGCAGGGTGGAGACGATGGGTGCCTCTCTCACCTCCCGCCAATGTCAGAAGGGCCTCCCCAGCAGTCTGGGGTTCGATCCCGACCCACTCGATCCCGCCGTTGAGCTCAATCCGGACGCGATTAGTTCCACCCTTGAGCCACAGGTAGCGATCTGATCCTCTGGTCGCTCAGGTCCGGTATACATCCTTACTGCGGAGTCGCAACCGGCGAGCAGGTAGATGAGTATGGCGACAACCAACGCACCGCGTAGCCGTCTTGAGCGCTTACCAGCGGCATCAGCGACGGGGTGTGACCAAACACAGAAATCCTGCGAGCTCAGGAAACATGAAGGCCATTCCCGCACGCGGCGGACGTCGCCGCCTGTATTTATTTATGGGTGGCCTCCGCTAACGCAGCCTTGATGACTTTGTCACTGACCCCGCGGCGCTTAAGGCTGGACACCAGAGCTCGGACTGTGTCGTTGTCCAGCCGCTCAAGGTCTTCTCTAAGCCCTTGACCGACATAGGCTCGAATCAAAGGTTGATACCCGGAGAATCCGAGCAATGGCGCAATTCGTTTCAGATCCTCCACTACATCCTCAGGCATCCGGATGGTCACTGAAGTCATCGGCCGATCCCGATTCAATCGCGTCTTCAACTTTTCAATCTTCATATAGCTGCCGTTCATGTCCGGTGGCTTCGCGAGCCGACATAATCCTGATACGAGACTGTTCAACCAATATGTGCACTACGAAAAGTAGATTCCAACGGCTATCCATTCCGATGATTGCGTCCCGAGCCTCGTCATCAGAACCAGCGTCGACCAGTCGAAAGAAGGGATCAAAGAATGCCTCCGCCGCTTGCTCGAGCGCGACACCATGCTTAGACAGGTTGGTTCGGGCTTTCGCGCGATCCCAGACGAAAGTGATTCCCTTCAACTCAAACAAGTCATCCATGACGAAAGGATAGGACTGCGTATTGACAGTGTCAATACGCCTAATGGCACCCTTAACAGAGGCCTAACGGCAAACTTGGAGCAACCCCCACGGGACCATCCCGGTGCTCGATCAAGCCAATCTGCCGGCCATTGCCCAAGACCCAGATGGCGATTCGGCAATCGCCTTCGCAGAAGGAATTCTGCGAATAGCGGAGTAGACGTCTAACACCCCCGGGACCGGTCGATTGATCGGTCCGGGGGGTGGCTGTATTTCCGCCTGCGCAGAGGGACGCGCGCAGGGCGCCCGCAGTGCGAGGGTCCAGGGATGGACCCGGCGGAAGCGTTAGAACTACGACAAAGCCCCCGGGCTGACGGTGTTCGCCTTTGGAGAGGGTGTAAGTGGCAGCTCGCTGTTGTCCGATCCTCGATGAAGAAGGAACTCCCCTCTGGTGAGGGGAGGAGCCAAGTCCCTTTCTTTCGACGCGAAGTGGAATGAGCATGAGTAAGGAGTTGCCTGAGTTTCTGAGCCAAGTCGACGCCGCGGACTATCTGCGTGAGCGCGGCGTGTCGGTCGAGCCTCAAACGCTGGCGCGGTGGAGATGCACGGGACGTTACAGGCTGCGGTATTTGAAAATAGGCAACCTTGTGCGCTATCGCCGTTTCGGTCTCGACGCGCTCGTTGAGGAGCACATGATCGCGCCCGGAGGCGGTGATGGTGACTGACTCCGAGGATCAGTCGTTGCCGAGCATCGAGCCCGAAGTCTTGCGAGCGATCGTCGAACAGCGTTACGTGACCGGACGGGTCATCGAGCGTCGTTTTGGTTTGCACCAAGCGCGGATCAAGGAGCTTGTCAGGACGGCGGGGTTTCCGGAGCCGACCCGGTTCTCTCCTGGTGATGCTTACGTGTGGGATGCCCGTGCACTCTTGGAACACGTTTCTGGCCCAGATGAGTTCGGGCGTTTCCTGCGGCAGCGGCACACCTCACCCTGAATACAAGGGCGGATGATTATTTTCTGAACAGACGATTTGAACCCTCTTGACTCGGCGTTGACTTTTGTGCAACGGGTGACATACTTATCTACATTCCTTCCCTCAAAAAGGGATTTAAAAATTAGAAAGGGAATTAGAAATAAAGGAGAAAACTAAGGCGGCCACTTCAGACCGTCTTATTTCTTCCCGCCAAAACCACCTGAGTTCTTCCGGAGAGCCGAGTAACGACGCTCTCTGAGGGATTTCGTGGGTGAAAAATTCCATCAGCAGCTTTGCGACTAAATTGATCGGTAACCAGTTCACGTCAGTGCGATAACAAGAGGTCACAATAGATAATAAACAATGACACTGTAATCAAAAAACGCGGCTGCCAAACAGCTGCAGCGGTCTTTACGGCTTCCGCGCGCGCTCGGTGGTCTGCCCTAGGGGTTTACCTCGAGGGAGATCGTTGGCCCGCCGGCAGGGTGCCTCATCATGAGATGGGGCAGAAGAGTGTAGTGCGAGGTTCAAAATGTTGCAGAGGGAGGTATAAGAAATGGATATCCGTAGATGTAGTCGTCTGTTGACCGCAGCGCTGTTTGCCGGCGCGCTCGGCTTGGCGGGCCCGCCAGCGTTCGCACAGTCTGGGCACTTTATTAAGAAGGGCGGCAATGCGCCGGAATGCACGGACATCGGAACGCAGGTAACGTGCACCGGCAAGGTCGCCGGCCTCGGAGGTGAAACCTTCGAGATCAGGATTGCGGCAGAGGGCCTTGCGATAGTCGAATGCACAAACCCCGGCGGGAACGTCGCACCGGGTCAGGCCACGGCAGTTGATTTGGCAGGGAGCACCGGGCCTCTCCCCACACCGAGGAATGGTCAGTTCGTGTTCTCAATCACGACTGATGAACCCGAGCCGTTGCCGCCAACTCCGACATGCCCGAACGAGATGTGGACGGCTGACATCGTGGACGTGATCTTCGATACAGCCACCCTCACGCTCTTTGAGGATGGTGTCCTAGTGGATACGGTGGTTGTTATCGTCGATGGGTTTTNNNNCAGTGCGCGTTCTGCCAGCGCCACTTCCAGCAGACCCTGCCGAGCGGGGTCGTGCTGTCGCGTGCCGGTCCCGCCAAGCGCCTATTTAAGACCGAGCGGAAGTTACGGAACAGGTGCCACGTCATAACAACCTAGCCCGCCCTTAAGCCGCGGCGGCGCCCCGCCCCGGTGGCCTGCCGGGACGGCGCATACTCCTCTCCTTCAAATAGAGGAGACAGCACAGTGCGACGCGGCAAGTCCTGGTTGCTGGTGCTGGTTTCCTTCCTCGTCATCGGGGCGGCGTTTGCCGACCAGAGCCAGATACCGAGCTACCGCTCGGCCCGCGACAGCCACTTCTACGATGACCTCTACGAAGACGGCGGGTTTACCACTTTGCACGCTCCTGGCAGCTAGAGGCGTAAGAGGGTTCTCGGATAAGCAACGGGCGCTCGATCTGTTAGCCTACGCCTCACGAACCTACTTCGAGGGCTCAGCCGTGATGTGGAAGGCGTTGAAACCAGAACTCGTAATATCGATACTTGCTCTGTTCTTGTCTGCAATCGCGGTCCTATTGTCGAGTTACTTCGCCTACATGGAGCTGAGAACAGATGTCTTGCCCAACCTCGAGTTTAGGTGGGATGCGAAGACAGGCTTGTGGTCGGTAAGAAATGCCGGAAACGGCACGGCCTCGCATGTCGTCGTTGCGCACCAGCCGCACTCCGTAACGGAGTGGCAGGATCCGACTGTCCTTTATAATATCGCCAAGGGAGAGCGCGTAACAATCTGCTGGGTCGGTCAGAATCCAGACAAGTTGATAGCTGTTTATTCGGATAGCCATGACCGTCCGTACACAAGTTTAACGGACGAAGACCGCACGACGGTGTATGAGGGGGACGATCGTCGAAACTGGGACGAGGCTGATGTCCGCCGCATTTGGGAAAGACCGTGCACGTGATCGGCGCAGTTCGGAGTTTGGGTCGATTACGATCCGTCTGTAGGACTCAAGTCGGTTGAAACGGCGTTTCCGGATGTATCAGTAAAGATACCGCGTCGACGGAAGAACGAGTGCGTTAGTCAATCAGCGGGTTTCTTGTACCCTGTAGCGGTTCGATCACGTAATTGCGCCATCGCTCCGTCGCGTCCGGCGGATCGAACAGGTGCCAGCCTACGAGCATGGGCTCCGCTTGAAAGCACCGGCGTTCGCTACCGGGGGCAACCACGTCGGCCAGCTCGGCTACGGTCACACCCGCACCATCGGCGACGAAAGATCCATCGACGAGCCGTCCCTTCCCGCCGGTGGGGCCGAACTGAAAATGATCTCACGTGGCTCTGGCCCCCGGCCAGTCACGAGCTGGCGGCGTTGCGTGGCCACTGAACGCCGGCCGGCAGTTCGCTGGCACTTGGCGTACCATGTCGCTCATGAAAAGCGGCTTCATTGTCACAGGGCTCGCCTGCCTGTTGGTCGCTGCCAGTGCGAGTGGTTGCGCGACTGGTCGGTCGGGCCACCGGGATACGAGCGACGCGGTAACGGCCCGCCCGTCGGACGCCCGTCGCTCGGTCTCGATGGCCGGGGGTCAGTTGGTTGTGGCCGAGCACCGGATCTACGTGCGTTCGGCTAACGGGGATCGGGTGGAGGCGGTGGACCCAGCAAGTGGAAAGACGCTCTGGGTGACGCCCGGCGAAGCACGGCCGCTCTGGGCCTGGCGCGATCGGGTGGCCCTTTTGGTTCCTGGACCCAAAGGAGAGTTGGTGATCCAGGTGGCTTTGGATACGCGGCACGGAGCGGAGATCCTCCTGACGTCCGCTGCGCTCGGCATTCCGGACTGGGTCCCTCTTTACGACGTGGCAGTGCAGCGTCGCTCGGTCGTTCACCGGGTGAGGGTTCGCTCCAAGGGCAACGACCTGTGGCTGGCATGGTGGGCGCAGGATCAAGTCATCACGGGGGTACGGCCTCCGGCGCCGGAGCACGAGTCTTCGGGGGGCGTGCGCGTCGATCTGTCCACGGGCGCCGTCGCGGCGCTCGACGAGCCAGTGCTGCCTCCGGATCCGGATCAGGCGGTTCCGGCGTCGTTGTCGGGGTGGAAGTTGAGCAAGGGCCAGCTGTGGGCTCCGTGTCGCTGCGGCGGACCGGATAAACCCGTACGCGCCGGACGATTTGCAGTGAGCGTGGCGCTCGAGATCGAGCAGCTGGAAAAGCAAGAACGCGTCTGGTTGTTGCGCTGGCGAGCGGATACAGGGCAACCGGCGGAGCCGGTTCTCCTTCATCAGGGGGCCAGGTTGTTCACGATTCTCACCGGCGACGGAGACCATGTGCTCACCAGCGAAAAAGCCCGGACGTGGACGATTCACGATCTCGAGACGGGACGGCGGCGGGGCCAGGTTTCTCTTCACGGTCTGGCGGAGGTGAGCATTCTGGGCGGGCGATTGTTCGAGATTCACGGCAAGGACTATCGGTTCCGGCTGGATGCCTACGATATCGCCACTGGCAGGCGGCTCTGGAAGCGCCCGCTTTGGTCTGCGCGCCAGTTCTCTCCCGTGCCCTAAGCGTTCGCTGCTCCCCCGACGTGAACCTCCTCGAAAGCTCTGGCGGCAAGAGTCTCGCTTTCGCCTGCCGGGTTCGTCACATCGATGCGAGCGCGACCGTCGTAACCATATAGCAGAGGCCGCCCACTGAGGCGGCCTTTGTCGTTTTTAGAGGGTAATGCCTCTGACCCATTCTCCGCGAGAGCTTTCTGGCGATGACCGGGGAGCTGCGGCGGCTGTTGGAGGCAGGGGCGGGCGAAGCGCTACGCTGCTAGCATACGACCGAGACGGCGCGCGATTGGTTTGCGGCTATGCGCTAACGCATCGCCAAGGAGAGCCCGCCAGCGTTCGGCTACCATATCCTGCTCGGACAATAGCTGCATTGCCTCGCAGCGGTTCGGGCATTTACGCGAAAGAACGGAATCGGCGCACGACGCGCAGAACGTGCACTCGAAGGAACAGATTCGCGCGTCGGTGGATTCGGGTGGGAGATCCTTGTTGCACACTCGCAGTTCGGACGCAACTGCAGCATTGCTTTTCTCCGTGGGGCCAGCGAAGGCTCACACGGAAATGACTCGCGGCCCGGATGGGTTTCGCTCCAGGGGCTGCTTTCAACTAAAGCTCGCAGATTTCAGGGTTCGCCACGAACGGAGTCACTCGGCGCGGCTCAGCCGACGTAGCTCTCGATGACGCGCGGATCGCGCGCGATGACGTCGGCGGTATCTGCGAGCACGACGCGACCGACCTCCATAACGTACGCCCGGTCCACATACTTCAGCGCCTTCTTGGCGTTCTGCTCCACCAGCAGGATACCCCGCCCCTCGGCGTGCAACTGCGCGAGCGCCTCGAACACGGCGTGGACGGCGAGAGGCATGAGCCCCAGTGAGGCCTCGTCCACGAGCAGCAGCTTGGGGCGGCTCACGAGAGCCCGCCCGAGCGCGACCATCTGCTGTTCCCCGCCCGAGAGGGTTCTGGCTGCTTGCCGACGCCGTCCTTCGAGCTGCGGGAACAGCTGGAAGGTCTCTTCCATGCCCGCGTGCACTTGCTCGGGTGACAGCCCGTAAGCACCCACATGCAGGTTCTCCTCCACGGACAGCTCGGGAAACAGGCGGCGCCCTTCCGGCGCGTAGGCGAGACCCAGGCGGTGGCGTTCCCACGAGGGCAGCGGCGAGAGGTCGCGTCCGTCCATACGCACATGACCGCCGTGGCGCAGGAGCCCGAGGATGGCCTTGATGACGCTGCTCTTGCCGGCCCCGTTGGGCCCGATGAGAGACACCCACTCGGCGTCGCCCACGTCGATGGAGAGGTCATCCACGGCGATGGCGTCGCCGTAGCGCACCGACAATTCTCGTACCTCAAGCATCGGCCTCCTCCCCGAGATAGGCCCGGATCACGTTGGGGTCCCGCCGCACGTCCTCGGGCGGGCCGGCGGCGATGAGGACACCCGCCTCCATGACCACCGCCCGATGGCAGGCGCTCATGGCCAGACGGACGTTATGCTCGACGAGGACGACGCCGATCTGGTGCCCGACCCGCTCGATGAGCTCGAGAAGGCGCCGGGCATCCTGGTGAGTCAGTCCAGCCAGGGGCTCGTCCAGCAGCAGTACCTTGGGTTCGAGGGCGAGAGCACGCGCCACCTCGAGGCGCTTCTTCATGCCCAGCGGAAGCCGGCCGGCCGGCGTGTCCTGTTCGCGCCCCAGCCCCACCTGCGCCAGCAGCTCGCGCACCCGCTCCATGCGCTCGGGGCGGTGGTAGCGGCCAAGCGGCAGGAGTCGATTGAGGGGCCGGTGGGCCAGAGGCACCAGCAGGTTATCGGCAACGCTCAGGTGCTCGAGGGGCTGCACGATCTGGAAAGTGCGCGCGAGGCCGAGTCGCGCCCGGCGGTGGGCGGGCAGACGGGTGACGTTGCGCCCATGGAGGTGCACGCTGCCCGCATCGGGCACGAGCGCGCCGGCCATGAGATTGAACAGCGTGGTCTTGCCGGCTCCATTGGGCCCAAAGAGGCCCACCACCTCGCCGTCGGCGACCGCGAGGTCCACGCCCGCCACGGCTTGGAGGCCACCGAACTGCTTCGCAACGCCCAGCGCTTCCAGCACGCTCACCACGCTCTCCCGACGACGCCCTGCGGCCGGTAGCGCATGACCAGGGCCAGCAGCAGTCCGAACAGCACGAGCTGGTAGTTCTGCACGAAGGCGAAGGCCTGCGAGAAGCCCCCGAGCACCAGCGCCCCCAGGAGCGGGCCCCAGAGCGTTCCCATGCCGCCGATCGCGACCATGGCGAGCAGGGTGACCGAGAGCGGAAATCCGAAATCCTCGGGGTGGATGACGCCGATGTAGACGGCGTAGAGGCCGCCGGCCACGCCCGCGATGGCGGTGCCGATGGCGAACGCGGTCATCTTGAAGCGCCGGACGTCGACACCGAGGGCCTGCGCCGCGTCCTCGGACTCCTTCACGGCCATGAGCGCGAGGCCCAGATCGGACCAGCGGATGCGCTCGTGCACTACGATGACGATGACGAACGCGACCAGCACCATGATACCGGTGCCCACCGAGCCGAACGGGCTGGCAATGTTCGAGATCCCGAAGGCCCCGCCGAAATAGGGTAGATACAGCAGCAGCGCGACCACCACGAAGTTGAGCGCGATGGTGGCGATGGCGAGATAGTCCTCGCGCAGGCGCAGGCTGACCGCACCGAGCAGCAGCCCCGCGAGGCCGGCGGCGGCGCCCGCCGCAGCGAGTGCGGCCCAGAAGTCGACCCCGAGGGTCATGAGATAGGCCAGGGTATAGGCGCCGATGCCGAAGAAGGCGGCGTGGCCCAACGAGACCTGCCCCGCCAGTCCGGTGATGAGATTGAGGCTCAGCGCCAGGATGCCGTAGAGCAGGATCAGGGTGGTGAGGGTTACGAAGTACACGTTACCTGGCGAACAGCCCGCGCGGGCGGAAGAGGAGGACCAGGATCAAGGCAACGAAGGCGACCCCCTGCGGCGGAAACAGATTACCCGCGTAGGCTGAGGCGAATGACTCGATGACGCCGAGCAGCAACCCCGCGGTCACCGTGCCCCAGACGTTGCCCAAGCCGCCCAGGACCACGATGGCAAGGGCCTTGTAGGCGGGCACGTTGCCCATGGTCGGATCGATCTGGTTGTAGTACACGCCGACGAGCACCCCCGCGATGCCCGCGAGCGCCGAGGCCAGCGCGAAGGCGAGCGCCGTGTGGCGTGGGATGTTGACGCCCATGGCCCCGGCTACCTCCCAGTCCTGGGCGATGGAGCGCCAGGCGAGACCCAGGGGCGTGCGTGCGGTGACCCAGTACACGACCAGCAAGAGCCCCACGGTGGCGCCGATGACGAAAAGCTGGGGGGCGGTGACGCCCACCGCGCCGAGGTTGAGTACCGGCGTCGGCTCCAGCGCGGGCAGGCTCTTCTGGTAGGGGCCGAAGACGATGCGCAGCAGATCGCCCGTCGCGAGGAAGAGCCCGATGGACCCGATCAACGGGATCAGCGGGTGCTTCCCTACGAGCGGGCGATAGAACCACCATTCCAGAAAGACCCCCAGCGCGGTCGCGCCGAGAGCCCCGAAGAGCAGCGCCAGCACGAGGCTCTGGGTGGCGCTGAAGGCCACCCAGCCGCAGTACGCCCCGGCGGCGTAGACGCCGGCGTGGGCCACGTGCAGCACGCGCAGCAGACCATAGACCAGCGTGAGCCCGAGCGCGGTGAGCGCGTAGATGCCGCCGATGACGAGCCCGTCGAGCGTCAGGTAGCCGAAGGTCGTCCAGCCCATCAGGGCATGAGCACCGCGCGTTCCGTGATCTTCACGTAGCGGTGAAACTCGCCGTCCTTGACCACCTGGACCGTGGCGGTCTTGACGGGATCACCCTCGGCGGTCCAGCGGTACACGCGCCCGACGACCGTCTCCACATCGCTCAGACCCGCCAGCGTCTTGCGCACGGCACCGCCGTCGAGCGAGCCCGCGGTGTTGACCGCCTGGGCCATCACCCTGAGCGCGGCGTAGCCGGACGCCCCCACCATGTCCGCGGGCACTCCGGTCTCCGCCTGGTAGGCCTGGAGGAACTCCGGCACTCCGCCCTCGGTGCTCTCTCGGTCCAGCGTCGTGGTGATCATGACGCCGTTCGCGGCAGGTCCCGCCAGCTCGATGAACTTGGGCGAGTCGTAGCCTTCCTGCCCGACGATCTGGGCCTGGAGGCCCACCGACTGCGCCTGGCGTACGAGATTGGCCGCCTCGGTGTAGTAGCCGCTCGCGTAGAGGACGTCGGGGTTGGCGGCTTTGATGCGTACCAGCGTGGAGGTGAAGTTCTTGTTGCCGAGGGGATAGGTGTCCTCGAAGACGATGTCCAGCCGGCGCTGTTTCGCCTCCTCGCGGAAGCCGTCCTCGAGCGCCTGGCCGAAATCGTTCTTGATGGACAGGATGGCGATGCGCTTGGCCTGGAGCTGCTCCGCCAGCACCGCGCCGGTGCGCCCTTCGATGGTGCCGAGCAGCCCCATGCGGTAGACGTAGGGATGTCCGTGGGTGATGTTGGGCGCCACGGCGTACGCAGCCATCATCGGCACCGCGTTGTCGTTGCATACCGGCGCTGCGGCCAGGGTGGCGCCGCTGTAGGAGCCGCCGATGACCAGGCTCGCCCGGTCCTGCTCGATGAGACGCCGTGCAAAGTTGACGGCCTGCTTCGGATCCGCCTGGTCGTCGTAGACCTTGAGCTCGATGGGCTTGCCGAGCAGCCCACCCTCCTCGTTGATCTTGCGCGCGGCGAGCTCGATGCCGGTGAGGGCGCTCTGACCGTCTGCCGCGGCGAAGCCGGTCAGCGGCGCAAGCACGCCGACCACTACCTTGTCCTGGGCCTGGGCCAGGCCCGCGCACGCGAAAGCGAGCAACAGTGTCCACAGGAATCGTCTCATGTTCGGATCTCCTCCTAGCGAAGCGGCGTTCCCTAGCGCTCCTCGTTGTATCCATTCCCCTGGCGCGGTTCCGGTGTCGAAGCCGATCCGGCGCCGCGGTGGCGGGGGATGGGCCGCACGTAGGATTGTATAGCGCACGCCCGGGCAAGCCTAAATCGGTCCACACGGACGCTGACCGCGCCAAGGACCGAGCCGTTACGCGGGCAGAGCCGGGCTGGTCCGGCCGCATCCTGTCCCGTCAAACCGCGGGTCCGGTCACAGGGGGCGTGTTCAGGCAGGAGCGGCTCCCACCGAGCAATCAAGCGGATAGCCCCTGCGCTCCGGTTGGCTCATCACGTCGTAATCCAGGCTTGGTCGGGGAGTCGCACCCGGGTTGTCGCAAGGCCATGGTCACGCACTGCGCACTTTGGTTACGCAGTGCGCAACCGCCTTCACGCACTCTGGATTTAGCAGATAACTATGCTATAAGAATGGCAATATATGCCGCGCAAGAAGAACCAGCTGACGACGGTCTCGATCACACTCTCCACCACGCAAGCGGTGGTGGACTACCTGCAGGCGCTGGTCGAGTCGGGTTTATACGGCAAGAATCCCGCAGAGGCCGCAGAGAGGTTGACAGCTCGTGGGATAGAGGACCTCATCGAACGCGGCAAGCTGCAACGGCGCGCAACCAAGCGTGATCGGCGCCGTTGAACCATTCTTCGCGAAGGGCGCGGTGGCGGCGCCGCCGCCTCTTGCGCACGGAAGCTCCGACGCGTAACCCAGGTGATCAAGACCATGGCAGCTCAGCCACCCGAGGCTCCGAACCAGGAGCCCGCCCTCGAGCTCAAAGGGACCAATTTCACCCTTCCCGTACTGAAGCTGTGGAATGCGGATCCCCAAGCGGTGTCGCGGGAGCTCGAAGAGAAGATCGCGCAGGCCCCCGCGTTCTTCCGGCACGCACCCGTGGTCATCGACGTGAGTGGGATACGCGGCGACGGAAGCTCGGTCGACTTTGCGTTTCTGGTCGGCATGCTGCGCAGCAGCCGACTGATCCCGGTCGGAATCCGAGGCGGTGATCGCGAACAAAACGAGCTTGCCGCAGCCATGGAGCTCGCGATCATGTCGGAAGGGTCACACAAGCATCAGCCGTCTGAAACGCAGCCAGCTCGGCCGAGTGAAGGGGCAGGCGGTGCAGGCACGCAGCTGATGTCGCAGCCGGTGCGCTCGGGGCAGCGGGTCTATTGGCAGAACGGCGACCTCGTGGTGCTCGGTCAGGTCGGCTACGGTGCGGAGGTTCTGGCGGACGGCAACATCCACGTCTATGGCGCGCTGCGAGGTCGCGCACTCGCCGGCGCCGACGGCGACAGCGATGCGCGCATCTTCTGCCAGGTATTCGATGCAGAGCTGGTTTCCATCGCTGGAAGTTACCGGGTGAGCGAGGACTTCGACGACGACCTGCGGGGCAAGCCCGTCCAGGTGTACCTGGAAGGTCGACGCCTCAAAGTTGAAGCCCTGTGAGACGCCGGGCGCTCCAGGAAACCACCTAAAGCGGAGGAATCATCATTGGCCAAAATAGTCGTAGTCACATCGGGTAAAGGCGGTGTCGGAAAGACCACGACGAGCGCGGCTTTCTCCATGGGTTTGGCGATGGAAGGCCACAGAACCGTCGTAATCGATTTCGACGTGGGCCTGCGCAATCTTGATCTGGTGATGGGATGCGAGCGCAGGGTCGTTTACGACATCGTCAGCGTCATTCATGGAGAGGCAAGTCTCAATCAAGCGCTCGTTCGCGACAAGCGAAATTCGAATCTGCATATCCTGCCCGCCTCTCAGACGAAGGACAAGCACGCACTGACGATGGACGGCGTACAGAGGATACTCGAGGAGTTGCAGGACGAATTCGATTATATCGTCTGCGATTCCCCCGCGGGCATCGAACACGGGGCCACGATGGCAATGTACTTCGCGGACGAAGCCATGGTCGTGACCAATCCGGAGGTGTCGTCGGTCCGGGACTCTGACCGCATCCTGGGAATTATGGCCAGCAAATCGCGCCGTGCGGAGCTCAATCTGGAGCCGGTGCGAGAGCACCTGCTACTTACCCGCTACTGCACCCGGCGGGTGAAGAACGGGGAGATGCTGAGCGTGGGTGACGTGGGCGAGATTCTGGGTATTCCACTCCTTGGCGTGATCCCCGAGTCGCAGGCTGTTCTCCAGGCATCGAATACCGGCAGTCCGGTGATCCTGGACCACAAGAGCGATGCAGGCCGGGCCTATGCGGACGCGGTCGCGCGCTTCCTCGGGCAGGATTTACCGCATCGCTTTCTCGAGGTTCAAAAGCGCGGGTTCCTGGACAGACTCTTTGGGAGTTGATCCATGCGATTAATAGAATACTTCATGGCTTCACGGAAAAAGAGCGCCGGCGTAGCCAGGGAGCGCCTCCAGATACTCGTGGCTCACGAACGGGCGGAGCGGAGCCGACCCTCTTACCTCCCGAGGCTTCAGAACGAAATCCTGGAAGTGATACGAAAGTACATCGAAATCGAACGCAAGGACGTGAGCGTGACCATCGATCGGGAGAGAGACTACGAAGTGCTGGCATTGAGCGTCGTGCTGCCGACGCAAGCTCGTGAGAGACTCGATGGCGTGACCGAAGCAACCCGATGAGCTGCGCAGGATCCTCCGCCCGCGAGGAACAAAAAGGCGGCGCCCGGCGAAACGCGGAGGCTCGCCGGGCTCGGCAAGCGGCGCTGGTCCACAGAAGCTTGATTACTTTTAAGGATGATTTCTTCCCGCTGCGACCATCACCATCCGTTGCATTCCCGCCGCCTCCTTCGTTCGAAGGACAAAAACGCCAAATAGTTGGCAAATGCCGAGCGTGGCGCATAAAGAGCCCGCTCGACAGGGTCGATAGATTCAAATCATTCATGATGATAGGCGAATCGGTACTGGTAGGGGGTAGCATTGGCGCGCAAACGCTCACCGCGTTCTCATCGCCGCCGGCCGCTCATGGAAGAGTTGGAGCCGCGGTTGCTGCTATCCGCAGATCTTTTCCCCTTCGCCGACCTGCCCTTCCTGAGAACGCCGTTCGAGTCCGCCTCGGATACTCCCCACGTGCAGATGTTCGATGCCTCCGGGGAGGCGGCGCTCGAGGGCACTGGACAGTTCCCGCCTGACGTTGCGCACGCACCATCACCCTTCGGCACCGGCGTCGATGTCGTCGGTGCCCTGGCGCCCGCCCCTTACGGGTCGTCGGAGCACGACGAACATCCCACCACTGCTGCGAATCAGTCCGAGGAGGATGATTCGGAGCGACATGAGCTGGTCTTCGTCGACCCGAATACTCCTGACTACCAGAAGCTGGTCGCGCATCTGAAGGCCGGTCGCCAGGCCGGCACGCACATCGAAATCGTGGTGCTCGACGCCGACCGTGACGGCATCGAGCAGATCACCGAAGCGTTAGGGAGCTACCAGGGGCTGGACGCTGTCCACGTCGTGTCCCACGGTACCGACGGCCGCTTGGAGCTGGGTGGCGGCGAGCTCGACATCGACAGCGTCGAGACACACAAACGCGCCATCCTGAGCTGGCGTGACGCCTTGAGCGACCGCGCGGACCTTCTGCTGTACGGGTGTGACCTGGCAGGCGGGGCGGAGGGCCGCGCGTTGATCGATGCTCTGGCGAACGTTACCGATGCAGACGTGGCCGCCAGCACCGATGCGACCGGACATGCGCTGCACGGCGGGGACTGGGACCTCGAGTACCGTATCGGCGAGACGGAAACTCCAGTGGCGCTGAGCGCCGGGGCTCGAGACGATTGGCAAGGTATCCTGGCCGCGGAGTCGGTGGGCGACGACTTCGAAAGCGGGGGTTACACGGGTAGCACCGGCACTCAGCCATGGACTGGCGGCTGGACCGAGATCGGCGACGACGGTACATCGGGCGGTGGTCAGATTCAGATCGTCTCCGACGCGGAGGTTCCGTCGGGAACGGGATTGCGCCTCGGTGCCCAGGGCAATCCCCCCGCATTCAACGAGATCCGCCGTGGGGCCGACCTGAGCAACGCGGTGAATGCCAGCCTCACATTCGACTATCGGCGCCACAGTAGTCTCGGCTATTCCGCGGAGAGCCCGGCCAGGCTCGAGGTCTCCAGCGACGGCGGTACGAGCTGGACGGTCCTCCAGAGCTTCACGGACGGGTTCGATCCCACGGTCCAGAACGCGAGTTTCGACATCTCGGCCTACGCCTCGCCTGACACGATGATCCGCTTTCGTCAGGTTTCGTCCTGGGTCGACGGTTTCATCTACTTTGACAACATCAAGATCAGCTACTCGCCGGCCCCCGACTCCCTGTGGGTGACGACGGACGGCGACGTCGTCGGCGGGGGTCAGTCCGGGACCAGCACCTGGCAGAGTGGCGACGCACTGCGTGTGGGTGACCCGAACTTCTCCCTCGGAGCAGGCACCACGGACGGCACCGTCTCCGTGGCGTTCGACATGGAGAACTTCGCGAGCGGCGCGAGCACCACCGCCCTGCATTACGTCTCGAGCGACATTCAGGTGGGCGCATCGGGCTTCCAGCTCCGGGCCGGCGATCTGTTGCTCGCCTCGGGGACCGGTGCCACCTTGTCGAGCGCATCCAGCCCCTCCGGCGCATTCACGAACAACCTGACGGTCACCAGCTCGGACGTCTTTGTTTTCCGACCGGATACCGCCGGAGATTACAGCGCGGGCACCTTCGCCAAGCTCTTGGAAGCGCCCATGAGCACTACCGACATTCGTGGCGTTTCCCTCATCGAACGCAACACGCTGGTCGGTGATACCAACGTGCAAGCGGGTGATTTCTTCCTGCTGACCGGACCGCCCAACCAGAAAGACGTCATCCTCTACGAGACCACCGACGTGGGCGCCGGCAACACCAGCGGCACGGGATGGCTGTTCATCAAAGGGACTGACGTCTCGCTCACGGACCTCACGGGCATCGAGCTGGTCGAGCAGAGCGTCGACGTGGGCGGCAAGACGCTGGATACGGGAACACTGCTGCTCTCGACGGCTGCCGCCAGCTCAGTCGGCGACAACGCTCTGGCCGTGCAGCCACAGGATGTCTTCGCGTTGAACGTCACCTCGACCTCATTCGGATCGCCTTCGTCGGCAGCCACCGCCTCCATGGTGTTCGACGGTAGCGGCGTCGCCTTCGACACCGCCGCGGAGGGTCTCGCCGGCGTGACCCTCGCGCCCACCGATAACACTGCACCTGCCTTGAATCCGGTCTCCCCGAGTCTCACCAGTGTTACCGAAGACGACATCAGCAATGCAGGGGATTTCGTCTTGGACATCGTCGGAGGATCGGTCTCGGATGCCGACGGCGATCCCGCCGGCATGGCGATTACGGGAACCGTGAATGGAAACGGGACGTGGGAGTACTCGACGGACGGCGGGACCACGTGGGCTGCGGTGGGACTGGTGGCGCAAGACGACGCCCTGCTGTTGCGCGAGACGGACAAGGTTCGCTTCGTGCCGGACGGAGAGAACGCCGACAGCGCCTCGATCACTTATCGCGCCTGGGATCAGAGCGCGGGTACCGCCGGAGACCGGGCCGATACCACGACCAACGGTGGCTCCACGTCTTTCTCCACAGCCACGGATACCGCTTCGGTGACTGTCACCGCAGTGAACGATGCGCCGGCGCTCGACAACGCCGGCGCCATGACCCTCACCGACGTCAACGAGGATGACGCCAACCCCGCCGGCGACTCCGTCTCCGCCATCATCGCCAGCGCCGGGGGCGATCGCATCACCGATGTGGATGCCGGCGCCGTGGAGGGCATCGCCGTCATCGGGGTGGACGACACCAACGGCACCTGGCAGTACGACGCGGGCTCGGGCTGGACCGACTTCGGCGCCGTCAGCGACACCTCCGCCGTGCTCCTCGACACCGCCGCGCTCGTGCGCTTCGTGCCCAACGCCGACTATAACGGCCCGGCCGGCAACCTCACCTTCCGCGCCTGGGACCAGACCAGCGGCGCCAGCGGCGACACCGCGGTGGACGTCTCCACCAACGGCGCCGCCACGGCGTTCAGCACCGCCACCGAGACCGCCACCCTCGACGTCATCGTGGTGAACGATGCGCCCACCGCAGCGGATAACACCGTCACCACCGCCGAGGACACCCCTTACGCCTTCGCCGCCGCCGACTTCGGCTTCTCCGACGTCGACGCGGGCGACACGCTCCAGTCGGTCACCATCACCACGCTCCCCGCCGCGGGCTTGCTCGAGCTCTCCGGGGTCGCGGTCACCGCCGGGCAGGTGATCGCCGTCGCCGACATCACCGCGGGCAACCTCACCTTCACCCCGGTCCCCGACGCCAACGGCGCGGGCTACGCGAGCTTCGACTTCACCGTGAGCGATGGCACCGCCAGCTCCTCGCCCGCCAACACCCTCACGGTCGATGTCACCGCCGTGAACGATGCACCGGTCAACAACACCCCCGGCGCACAAAGCACCGATAAGGACACGCCACTGGTCTTCTCTGCTGCCGGCGGCAATGCGATCTCGGTGAGCGACGTCGACGTCGGGGGCAGCTCCGTAGAGGTCACGCTGACTGCGACGGATGGCACGCTCACGCTGGCGGGGACCGCAGGGCTTACTTTCTCCGCCGGCACCGGTAACGGAGATGTCACCATGACCTTCACCGGCGCGGTTGCGGATGTCAACGCCGCGCTCGAGGGTCTGGTATTCGAACCGATATTGGGCTTCACCGGGACGGCCACCCTCACCATCGCCACCGATGACCAGGGCAACGTCGGCGCGGGCGGCGCGCTTACCGACACCGACAGCGTCGCTATCACCGTCGATTCCGTCAACGACCCACCGGTCATCACCTCGAACGCAACGCCCGCAGTGCCTGAGAACACAACGACCGTGATCACCGTGACGAGCACGGACATCGACGGCGGGACCCCCGTCTACTCCATCACCGGCGGTATCGATGCGACCCGGTTCTCCATCGACGGCGCCACCGGCGAGCTGCGCTTCAACACCGCGCCGAACTTCGAGGCCCCCGTGGATGCGGATACCGATAACGTCTACCAGGTCCAGGTCACGGTGGACGACGGCAACGGCGGCACCGACGTACAGGATCTCAGCGTCACGGTCACGCCCGTCAACGAGGCGCCGATTCTCGACCAGAATGCAGGCCTCACGCTGAGCGAGGGCGGCAACGCCGTCATGGCGGACTCCGCGCTGCACGCGACGGACGAGGACAACACGCCGAATGAGATCACCTTCCAGGTGACGGCGGGTCCCAGCTATGGCCGCCTCGAGCTGACCACGGCGCCCGGCACGGCGATCACCTCCTTCACCCAGGAGGACATCGACACCAACCGGGTCGTCTACGTTCACGATGACTCCAACACCACCGCGGACAGCTTCACTTTCACGTTCGGGGACGGGGCGTCCGGCCCGCAAGGCCCGGCAACGTTCACCATCACCGTGATCCCGGTGGATGACGATGCGCCGTCTCTGGCGGTCAACACCGGCAGCACGACCTCCGGGGGCACCGCCGACACCATCACCTCGACGGAGCTCCGCTACGACGACGCGCAGCTTCCGGCCAACGTCACCTACACGATCACGGGTGGGCTCGCAGACGGACATCTGGAGCTCGCGTCGGCTCCCGGTGTGTCGCTCACGAGCTTCTCGCAGGCGGACATCGACGCCGGCGAGGTCGTGTACGTGCGCGACAACCCCGACAGCACGTCGGACGGCTTCGATTTCAGTGTCGATGACGGTCAGGGCAACGTGCTCACCGGACAGAGTTTCGCCGTCACCGTGTCCTCAACGAGCGACGCTTCCTCCGATGACACCGGCATCGGACCGCTGGTGATACCCGACGCCGGTGCGACGGACGAATCGCCGCCCGAGGTGAACGAGCCGGAGCCCTCGAATACAGGGGGCGGCGACGGGGATGCCGACGGCGGGGACGCGGACGCCGGCGCCGACGGTAGCGGATCCTCCAGCCCGCAGGGGGCGCCCCAGCCTTCGTCGGGCGGCGGCCTGCCTCCGGCGGCGGGGGATGTGGGCACCGCCGGATCCGGGGGCGCCGGATCCGTGCATCGCTCCCACCAGCGGGTCGCCGAGCGCATTCTGGCCGCGTACCACGGGTCCGCGGCTGATCTCGAGGTGCCCGGCCTCGCAGAGGCGCTGGCGGCGAGCAGGGGAGTCGCGTCGCTGCCCGCTCAGAAGGATTTCACGGACAGTCTGGACCGCGTACGCGAGTATGTGAGGCACACCGCGCGCGTGGAGACCACGGTCGTCGGCTCCACGGTGGCGGTGGCCACCGGCCTCTCGGTCGGTTACGTGCTTTGGCTCGTGAGAGGGGGGCTGCTCTTCGCCAGCCTGCTGTCGTCCATGCCGGCGTGGCGGGTGATCGACCCGCTGCCGGTGCTCACGCGGTTCCGCGGGCGCGCCGAGGGGGACGATGATGAATCGCTCGACTCCCTGGTGAGCCGGCGTTCGCATTCGCCGCCGCCGAAGGAGCCCCTCGAGGACCGGGACGAACCTGGGGGCGAGACGCCCGAGACCGGTGGTGCCGCCATTGACTCGGCGTAACGCGTGCGCAGTGATGTGAAGCGCCTCCGAGCAGCAGGCCCGATCACCATGCGCCCGCTATCCGCCAAGACCCATATCGCCCTCGGGCAGACGTCGTTGCTCATCACGCTGCTGCTGGTGGCCGTTTTCCTCGGGCTCGTCCCCGACCGGCTGGGCGCGCTCCGGGAAGGGCGGGCGGCGCTCGCCGAGGCCATCGCCGTGGACGCGTCCGCTCTCATCACCCAGCGCGACATCCAGAGACTCCAGGCGACGCTCGAGCTCGTGGTCGAACGCAATGCGGGCATCGTCTCAGCGGCGGTGCGCAGAGCGGACGGTCAGGCCGTCGTGACCATCGGGGATCACACGTGGGAGGCAGTCTCCGGCGATTACTCCACGGACACCCAGCTCGAAGTGCCCATCTGGTCCGGAAACCGGAAGTGGGGTCAGGTCGAGCTGCGGTACACGCCGTTGGTGGCGTCGGGGTGGCCGGCCGTGCTCGGGCATCCTCTCATGAAGCTGATTGGCTTTCTGGCCCTGACCGCATTCGTGGCCTTCTACTACTACCTGGGACGCGTGCTCAAACATCTCGATCCGTCCCAGGCGGTGCCCGCCCACGTGCGCTCGGCGTTGGACACCCTCGCCGAGGGTCTCATGGTCATCGACCTCAAAGAGAACATCGTTCTTGCGAACCAGGCATTCGCCTCCATCGTCGGTCGTACGCCGGATGAGCTTCTCGCCCAGGGCGCCTGCGGATTCGAATGGACGACCGCGGACGGATCGCCCGTCGCGGACGCGGAGCTTCCCTGGCGCAGGGCGCTCCTGGAGGGCTCTCCGCAGAGGAACGAGATCGTCCATCTGC
>JABAHQ010004204.1_pt2 | contig 41475 bp, 37 predicted proteins | sample 7062091 | NCBI WGS metagenome assembly JABAHQ01 (sample SAMN14534359, study PRJNA622989) | marine sediment metagenome | biome: marine biome [ENVO:00000428]; feature: marine pelagic biome [ENVO:01000023]; material: deep marine sediment [ENVO:00002113] | place: India: Gulf of Kutch | collected... | reverse complement strand
TCTCCCCCCGCTTCTCCGCGGCATCTCCTCCCCGGCGGACGTCCCACCTCCGGCCCCCGTGAATATCCGATGAGCCCGCTCGGCCGGTTTTCCTGTTCTACACCATGACAGCAGCGATCGCCCGGCCGGGTCCGGTCGACCGGGAGCCGATCCGAAGAAGGTTCGACCGGAAAGGGAGACGACCATGACGCAGACGACGACGCAGCGCGAGAAGGGCGCACCGCTCAACGGGGTGGACACCCCCACGCTCTTCGCCACGATCGACGCCGTAGACGGCCAGCGGGAGCTGGCCCAGTTCCGCTTCCGGGCCACCACCGAGTGGCAGAGCGGCACCCACAGCCGCACCCGCTTCCGCTCCTTCTACGGCGCGGGCGGCGAGCACGAGCACGTGCGGGACTTCGTGGTCGACGCGGATCACCCGCAGGTGCTGGTGGGCGCGGACAACGGGCCCCTGCCCGTGGAGCTGGTGCTGGCCGGCCTGACCTCCTGCCTCATGGGGGGCATCGGCAACATCGCCGCCGCCCGGGGCGTGGAGCTCCACGAGGTGGAGGCGAAGGTGGAGGGGGAGATGAACCTCGAGGGCATCCTCGGCCTCTCCGACGAGGTGCGGAACGGCTACGAGCGCATCCGCGTGAGCTTCTCGATCAAGGGCGACGCCCCGCCCGAGAAGCTCCAGGAGATCGTGGAGCAGTCGAAGGCCCGCTCCGCGGTCTACGACATCATCACGAACCGCGTCCCGGTGGAGCTCACCGTCGACGCCGGCTGAGCGGGGGCGGGCGTCGCCGGTCGGCGCGGATCGCGTCGGCCGGCACGCCATCTCCCTCCGTGGGCTGGAGACACACCATGAGACGAATCGAAGCCGCGGTGATCGGAGGCGGGCAGGCGGGGCTCGCCATGAGCCGCTGCCTCCGGGACGCCGACGTCGAGCACGTGGTGCTCGAGCGAGGCCGGATCGGGGAGCGGTGGTGGAGCGAGCGCTGGGATTCCCTCCGCCTCCTCACGCCCCGGTGGCAGTCCCGGCTGCCGGGCTGGTCCTACCGGGGAGACGACCCCGACGGCTACATGACCCGTCTGGAGCTGATCCGCTATCTGGAGGACTACGCCACCTCCTTCCGGGCTCCGATCGAGACCGGCGTGACGGTCACGGCGGTGGAGCCGGCGGAGCCCGGCGCCGAGGGCTACGTCGTGCGCACGGACCGGGGGGACTGGCATGCCGACCACGTGGTCGTGGCCACGGGCGAGTGCCAGGCGGCGGCGGTGCCGGGGATCGCGGCGGGCCTCTCCCCCGACCTGGTCCAGGCCGTGCCGACCCGCTACCGGAATCCGTCGCAGCTCCCCGACGGGGGGGTCCTGGTGGTGGGGGCGTCCTCCACCGGCGTCCAGCTGGCGGACGAGATCCACCGGTCGGGCCGCCCCGTGATCCTGTCGGTGGGCCGCCACATCCGCCTGCCCAGGACGTATCGCGGCCGGGACATCCTCTGGTGGTTCGACCGCATGAGGATGCTGGACGAGCGGACGAGTGAGATGGCGGACCTGGAGGCCTCGATGAGCCAGCCCTCCCTCCAGCTCGTGGGGAGCCCGGACCGGCGCACCCTGGACCTGAACGTCCTCCATCGGGCCGGGGTGAGGATCGTGGGGCGCGCAGCCGCCATCCACGAGACGCGGATCGTCTTCGACGACGATCTCGTGGAGACCACCGTGGGCGCGGACGTGAAGCTCGGACGCCTGCGCCTGCGGATCGACGCCTACGCCCGGGAGCGGGGGCTGGACCGGGAGGTGGAGCCCCCGGAGCCCTTCGTGCCCGTCCGCCTCCCCGACCCGCCCACCTCGCTGGATCTCGCCGACGAGGGCGTGCGCACCGTGCTGTGGGCCACCGGGTACCGGCGGGACTATCCCTGGCTGAAGGTGCCGGTCCTGGACGCCCGGGGCGAGATCGTCCACGAGGACGGAATCACCTCCGCCCCGGGGCTCTACGTCCTGGGGCTCAAGCTCCTGCGCACCCGCAAGTCCAGCTTCATCGACGGCGTGGGCCCCGATGCCGAGGCGATCACCGAGCACCTCCTCGCGCTGCGCCGCCGTCGGCGGAGCGCGGTGGCCTGACCCCTGGAGACGACGATGAGCGACGAGACGATTCGAGACCGATACGACGTGGCGATCGCCGGCGCCCGCTGCGCCGGAGCCTCCACGGCCATGCTCCTGGCCCGGCGGGGATACCGGGTGCTGGTCGTGGACCCCTCCCGGCCCGGGAGCGACACCCTCTCCACCCACGCCCTCATGCGTGGCGGGGTGCTCCAGCTCCACCGCTGGGGCCTCCTCGACCGGATCCGGGAGGCCGGAACGCCCGCCGTCCGGACCACGACCTTCCACTATGGCACCGAGTCGGTGGAGATTCCCATCAAGCCGGGGGGCGGGGTGGACGCCCTCTACGCCCCCCGGCGCACGCTCCTGGACGCCGTGCTGGCGGAGGGGGCCCGGGCCGCGGGCGCCCGGGTGGTCCGCGGCCTGGCGGTCGACGTCCTCCTCCGGGGCCCGGACGGGCGGGTCCGGGGCTTCGTGGCCGCCGGCCCCGACGGGGTGCGCCACGAGGTGGAGGCCGACCTGGTGGTGGGCGCCGACGGCGTGCGCTCCCGGGTCGCTCGCCTCCTGGAGGCGCCCGTCGACTACACCGTGCCCCACGCGGCGGCCACGGTCTACGGTTACTGGCCGGGGCTGGATCTCCGGGGATACCACTGGTACTTCGGGGACCGGGTGAGCGCCGGGGCGATCCCCACGAACGACGGAGACACCTGCGTCTTCGTGGCCATCCCCGCCGAGCGCTTCCACCGGGAGCGGTCCCGGGGGCTCGACGTCCTGCACCGGGCCGTTTTGGCCGAGATGGCCCCGGAGCTGGCCCGGGAGCTCCCGGGCATCGAGGGCTCCTCCAAGCTCCGGGCCTTTCCGGGCCAGCCCGGGTTCCTGCGGCGCTCCGCCGGGCCTGGATGGGCCCTGGTGGGAGACGCCGGCTACTTTCGCGACCCGATCACCGCCCACGGGATCACCGACGCCCTCCGGGACGCCGAGCTCCTGGTGAACGCCGTCTCCCTGGGAGGGGACGCCGCGCTGTCCGCGTATCAGGCGAAGCGGGACGCCCTGGTGCGGGGTCTGCTGGAGGTCACGGACCGGATCGCCTCCTTCCAGTGGAGCCTGGACACGGTCCGGGACCTTCACCTCGACCTGAGCCGGGAGATGAAGAAGGAGGTGGAGCTCCTGGCCGGCCTGGAGACGCCCGAGCCGGCGCTCAGCCCTCCGGGTTCGCCCGTCCTCGCATCTCCCGGTGCAGCCACGCTCGGGCCGCGCTCCAGTCCCGCTTGACCGTCGCCGGGGAGGTGTCGGTGGCCTCGGCGGTCTCGGCGACGCTGAGGCCCGCGAAGAAGAGGCACTCCACCACCTTGGCCTGGCGGAGGCTCAGCTCCTCGAGGCGCCGCAGTGCGTCCTCCAGGTCCAGGAGCTCCTCCAGGGCCTCTTCCTGGACCAGATCCGAATCCTGGACCGGGACCTTCACGGCGTCGCCGCCCCGCTTCGCCGCCGAGCGATACTCCGCGTAGTTCACCAGCACCTGCCGCATGGCCCGGGCCGCCACGGCGAAGAAGTGGCCCCGGTCCTCGAAGCGGGAATCCGAGTCGGCCAGCTTCAGGTAGGCCTCGTGGATCAGGGCGGTGGTGGAGAGGGTCTCGTTCCCCTTCCACTGCCGCCGCCGGGACCGGGCCAGCTCCCGGAGCCGGGGATAGACCGAGGCGAAGACCTGGTCCATGGCCCCGTCCTGCCCCCGGGCCGACGCCAGGAGGAGCTTCGTGATGTCCTTCGTCTCCCGGAGATCCACCTTCCCTCCCGTTATGAGGGTGGGTGCGGGGGGGCGCGGAAGCCCCCGGTCCGACCATCCCATGATCGTGGCGGGAACTGGGCGTCGCAACCCGCGCCCGGCGCCCGTGCGCCGCCGCGCCTCCGGGCTTCAGGAACGCTCCAGCACCATCAGGATCGCCGGGCCGTCGGGAGTCGTGACGGGCCCGGATCGTCGGAAGCCCGCCTTCTCCAGACATCGGATCGATCGTCGGTTGTCGGGCGCCGGATCGGCCTGGACCCGGGTCACCGTCGGATCCTCGAGTAGGCGCTCCACGAACGCCTGGACGATGGCGGTGCCGAGGCCCCGACCGAGCCGCGCGGGATCGGCCAGGAAGAAGTCGATCCCCAGCACCCCCGGGTCGCCCACCTCCGGCCACCAACCGCTCCCGACCTCGGCCGCCACATACGACTGGATGTAGCCCAGGGACCGCCCGTCGAGGAGGGTGATCCAGGGACGGACCGGCGACTCCCCGGCGATCCGGGGCAGATACCGCTGCCGCAGCGCCTCGAGGGAGGTGTCCCGGGCCCAGATTCGGGCCACGTGGGGCCGCTCCATCCAGCGGGCCAGGGTGGGAAGATCCGCCTCGGTCAGGGGACGAAAGGCGATGTCGGGCCTCGGCTCCGATCCGTTCACCGCGCGCCGGCGGGACGTGGCGGCCCCGAGAGCGCGAATCCGTCTCGCGGCGGCCCGGACGGCGCGGCTCGCCTCACCCCGGGGGCTCGAAGGGCGTGCCCTCTCCCGTCTCGCAGAGCTTCTTGAGGCTGCCCAGATAGTAGCCCCAGTTGTAGTTGTACGTCCCGTAGACTTGGTCGGGGAGCTCCCGGGCGTAGTGCTGCCGGAAGGTGAGACGGGTCTCCCCGTCGCTCTCCTCCAGGGCGAAGGAGAAGGCGTTGTCCGCCCAGTTCTCGTGGCCCCCGACGCACCGCCATTTCACCAAACGGCCGGGCTCCAGGGCGGTCTGCTCCATGCGGGGGTGGAAGTCGCCGTGGAAGGTGAAGGCGATGACGCCGCCCTCCCCCTCCTCCAGGGAGGCCTCGGTGGTCCACCAGCCGGTGACGCCCTCCTCGGTGGTCAGGGCCCCGTAGACGTCGGCGGGTGGCGCGTGGACGTGGAGGGCGTGGATGATCTCCTTCATGGCGGGCCTCCTTCGGGTGGGATCCGGGAATCCGCGGTCTGCCGCCGCGCCCGATCCAGGCTCAGGGGCCCGGGCCCCAGGATCGCCAGGGCGAGGGCGGCGGCCGCGGCGGAGAAGACCGAGGCGTCCAGGGCGCTCTTCACCCCCGTCCCCACCATCATTCCCAGGCCGAAGAGAATCAGGAGCACGCCGGCCGCCAGGGCGGCGGGCCGGGTGAAGAGCCCCACGAGAAGCGCGAGGCCCAGTGCCACCTCGGCGACGGTCGCTGCCCACCCGATCCACAGGATCAGGGCCCGGGGAGCCCACGGGTTCAGGGTCGCCGTGTAGTCCAGGAAGGCGGAGAAGTGTCCCCAGGCCACGCCACCGGCTCCGGGCGGGCCCCAGAGGCCGAACCGGTCGGCCACGGCCGAGAGAAAGGCCGCGCCCAGGGCCAAGCGGAGGAAGATCGACACCGCGGAACGGAGGGTCGAGGGCGACCCTCGGCTTCTCGCGCCTCCCGGGGACCCCGGGTCATCTCCGTGCACGCTTCCCCGGGGTCCTTAGACCGGCTCCATCTGCGCCAGCTCCGTCGTCACCTCGATCGACGGGGTGATGCTCCGGTAGACCGGGCAGAACTTCCGGTGGATCTCGTGGGCCCGGCGGGCGGTGTCCTCCATGCCCTCGGGCACGCGGAGGTGGTAGCGGACGTGGATCCGCTTGATCACCAACACCCCGTCCTCGCTTTCGATCTCGCCCTCGGCCTCGGCCTCCAGCCGGTCCGGGTGCTAGGGTATCTCGCGCGCTTCCAGCGCGCCTGCGAGGGTCCCGGTCATTCAGCCGGCGGTGGCCGCCACCACGTAGTCGAGCGTGGTGGTGATCTCCTCCTCGGTCGGGCGGTCGTAGTGGTCCCGCACGGCTCCGTGGACCCCGAAGAGCACGGGCCCCTCGTGGGCGGGCACCTGGGCGTGGCGGAGCGAGCCCTCCTTCTTCTCGATTCGCACCTTCGAACGGTACACGACTTCTCCCATCTTCTTCCTCCTCACTGGTTCGTCGGTCTCGCGACGGCTACTGTGGCGTGGCAGACACCGATCGCCCGGAGATCCGGGCTCGGGGTCACCCGGCACGGAACACGTGCAGCCATCCTCGGGTTCCCAGGGATCCTAGGCCACCCCGGGGACCGGCCGCAACCCGCGACACGACGGAGGTCCGCCATGCGTCGCACCGCCCTCTGCCTCGTCTTCGCTCTCCTCTTCGCCCCCGCCCTGGCCGCCCAGGACGGCGTCACCCGCTACGTCCGCTACCAGGCCGACGGGGAGGAGTCTTACGGGATCCTCGACGGCGAGACCGTCCGGGAGCTCCGGGACGGCCTCTTCGACGATCCGGAGCCCACGGGCCGGACCCTCGCCGTCTCGGACGTCCGGCTGCTGGCGCCCGTGGAGCCCTCCAAGGTGATCGCCGTGGGGCTGAACTATCAGAGCCACCTCGGAGACCGGGAGCCCGCCGACTATCCGGGCCTCTTCGCCAAGTTCCCCACCACGCTGACCGGCCCCGGTACGGAGATCCTCATGCCCCGGGACGCGCACAACCTCCACTACGAGGGGGAGATGGTGATCGTGATCGGCCGCCGGGCCGAGGACGTGCCCGTGGAGCGGGCCCACGGATACGTCTTCGGGGTCACCGCCGGGAACGACGTGAGCGAGCGGGACTGGCAGGACGCCGACCTCCAGTGGCTCCGCGCCAAGGGCTCGGACACCTTCGGGCCGATCGGCCCGGCGGTGGCCACGGGCCTGGAGTACGGAGACCTCCTCCTCCAGACGCGGGTGAACGGCGAGGTCCGCCAGTCCGAGCGCACGCGGGACCTCCTCTTCGACGTGCCCACGATCGTGAGCTACATCAGCCGGTACGTGACGCTGCTGCCCGGTGACGTGATCTTCACCGGCACCCCGGGCTCCACCCGGGCCATGGAGCCGGGTGACGTGGTGGAGATCGAGCTGGAGGGGGTCGGGGTCCTCCGGAACACCGTGGTCCGGGAGGCGCCGGCAAGCACGCGCTGATTCCGGTCTTCCCGGCCCTCGCCTCGGGTCCGGCGCGGGCGTGAGCCGACCCGCCGTGGTCTGGTCGCCCGCGTACGAGGTGGATGTGGGCCCCCACGTCTTCCCCACGGCGAAGTACCGGCTGGTCCGGGAGCGGCTCCTGGAGGAGGGGACGCTGGACGAGGGCGACTTCGTGGAGCCGGAGCCGGCGTCGAGGGAGGACCTGGCCCGGGTCCACACCCCTTCCTACCTGGAGAAGATCGAGCGGGGCGACTTCTCCCACTCCGAGGTGCTCAGGCTCGAGGTGCCCTTCTCCGCCGAGCTTCGGGAGTCGATGACCCTCTGCTGCGGCGGGACGACGCTGGCGGGCCGCCGGGCGCTGGAGGAAGGGGTGGCGGTCCACCTGGGCGGGGGGTTCCACCACGCCTTCGCCGACCACGGCGAGGGGTTCTGCCTCCTGAACGACGTGGCCGTGGCCGCGGCGGCGCTCCTCGCCCGGGACGAGGCCCGCCGGATCGCCGTCGTCGATCTCGACGTGCATCAGGGAAACGGGACGGCGGCGATCTTCGCCGACGAGGACCGGGTCTTCACCTTCTCCATGCACCAGGAGCACAACTACCCCTTCCCCAAGCCGCCCTCGGACCTGGACGTGGGGCTGGAGGACGGGATCGGCGACGACGCGTATCTCTCCCGGCTCCGGGAGCACCTCCCCGGGATCCTCGGGGAGGGCGAGCCCGACCTCGCCTTCTACCTGGCCGGGGCGGATCCCTACCGGGAGGACCAGCTCGGCGGCCTCGGCCTGAGCATGGATGGCCTCCGGACCCGGGACGACTACGTGCTGGAGATCTGCCGGGCGGCGGGAGTGGCCGTGGCGATCCTCCCCGCCGGGGGCTACGCCGTCCGGGAGTCCGACACCGTGGAGATCCACTGCGCCACCGTGCGGGCGGCGGTGGCGGCCTACATCCCTCCGCCCGGCACCAGGCCGTAGGACGGTGGGGTGACCCCGTTCAGGCGCATGTAGGGAACGAGGGAGCCCATCGTCCACACCCCGTGCTCGTAGGCGAGCTCCACGATCTTCCACTTGGGCGTAGGGATCTGGCCGAAGAGCGAGCCCTCCTCCTGGAGCTCGGCGTCCTCCATCCCCTCCAGGATCTCCCGGACCCGGTCGAAGCCCCGGTTCACGAACGCCCGCAGCTCGGCCTTGTCGTTGAGATACACGCTCTTGTCGCCCAGGGGGATCCGGTCCGCGTCCACCCCCGAGGCGACGATGTTCACGTTACCCACCACGACGTGCTCGATCTGCTCGGCGAAGTTCCGGACGCCGGGGGTGGGCATGAAGTGAAGCGCCGAGTCGGGCATGGCATCCACGATCTGCAGCACGTTGCCCCGCATCCGCTGGAAGTCGTCGATCGCCGAGGCCCGGAAGGCGGTCGCGTCGAGCATCTGGGACGACGCCGGCGGGGAGAGGAGGAGGACCGCGGCGAGGGGAGCCGCGATCGGGGCGAGGAGGGTTCGGAAGCGACGAGCCATGATCATCCTCCGGCAAGCGCTGCGATGGGCCGCTCGCGGGTGGATCCCGCGGGGGTACGTACGCCGACCGTCCGCACGACGTTACGGGTTACGCGCCGTCGCCGGAACGATCCCCGGCCGCGGGGGCTTATACCCGTCGCCCGCCGAGCGCCGACCCGTGGGAGAGGAACGATCCGTGGCCGAAACCGAGAGCCCGCTCACGATCGAGGGGATTCCCCTCCGCCGCCTCCGGGATCTGGCGGAGATGACGGCCACGGTGGGGGCGGCGGCCACCGCCGGCGTCTTCGCCGGGCTCGCGGACGAGCCCCTGGACGCCGACGCCCTGGCCCTGCGCCTCGACCTGGACCCCCGCGCCGTGGGCATCCTCCTCCCGGTCCTGGAGGAGCTGGAGCTCCTGCGCCGGCACGAGGAGGGCCGCTACGCGCTCACCGAGCCGGCCCGTCGTCGTCTGGCCGACCCGGACTCTCCCGCCTACGAGGCCGGCGGCCTCCCCCTCTGGCTCCGTAACCTCCGGGCCTTCGCTCGGCTCCCCGAGGTGCTCGCGGAGGGCGGGCCTCTGGAAGCGGAGCCCCAGGCGGACCGAGAGCCCGAGGAGGACGAGGAGCGCGCCCTGGCCACCTTCATGGCGGCCATGGCCTCGGCGCCCCGGGAGCGGATCGAGCGCCTGGCCGATCGCTGCCTCGAGCGCCTCGACGCCCGGGACGACCGGCCGCTCCGCCTGCTTGACCTGGGTGGAGGGCCGGGAAAGATGAGCCGGGTCTTCGCGCAGCGGGGGATCGAGGCCGTCCTCTTCGACCGTCCGGCGACCGTGGACTACGTCGCCGACGCCTACGGTCTCGGCGACCACCCCCGAATCGAGCTGGTCGGCGGCGACTTCCTGGAGGAGCCCCTTCCGGAGGGACCCTTCGACGTGGCGCTCCTCTCCAACGTCGTCCACATCTACGGCCCCGACACGAACCGCCGGATCCTGGAGAAGGCGGCGGGCTCGCTTCGCCCGGGCGGCGTGGTGGCGGTGGCCGACTTCGTCCGCGGGCGGAGCGCCCGGGCCCCCCGCTTCGCCCTTGTCATGCTCCTCAAGAGCGAGGAGGGAAACACCTACTCCGAGGAGGAGATCGGATGCTGGCTCCGGGACGCCGGATTCCGGAACCCCGTCTGCTCGGCGATCGACGACGACCGCCACGTGATCACGGCCGTGAGGGAGAAGCGGGCGTGAGCGGCGGGCGTCGGGCCGGCCGCGGCGCGGGGACGGAGCGTCGAGGAGGCACGCCATGACCGTCGCCGAGCTCCTGGTCCGCTGCCTAGAGGCCGAGGGGGTGCGCTACGTCTTCGGCGTGCCCGGCGAGGAGAACGAGGATCTCCTCTTCGCCCTGGAGGATTCCACGGTCGAGTTCGTGCCCACCCGCCACGAGCAGGGGGCCGCCTTCATCGCCGACGTCTGGGGCCGGCTCACCGGCGAGGCCGGGGTCTGCCTCTCCACCCTGGGCCCCGGGGCCACGAACCTCCTCACCGGCGTGGCCGACGCCCAGCTGGACAAGGCGCCGGTGGTGGCGCTCACAGGCCAGGGAGGGACCGACCGCCTCCACCACGAGAGCCACCAGTACCTGGACGTGGTGGAGATGATGGAGCCGGTGGTGAAGTGGAGCGCCGCGATCCCCTCGCCCGAGGTCGTCCCCGAGGTGATCCGGAAGGCGTTCAAGCTCGCCGAGTACGAGAAGCCCGGCGCCACCCACGTGGAGCTCTCCGAGGACGTGGCGGCCCTGGAGGTCCCGGCGGGGCTCGAGCCCCTGGAGCCCAGCCCCGTGCGCAGGCCCGCCCCCGATCCGAAGGCCCTGGAGCGGGCCGCCGACCTGCTGCGGGAAGCGCGCCGGCCCCTGATCGTCGCCGGCAACGGTGGCGTGCGGACCCTGGCCAGCAAGCACCTCACCGCCCTGGTCCAGGCCCACGACATCCCCGTGGCCAGCACCTTCATGGGGAAGGGCTCGATCTCGGACCACCTGGACCAGTCCCTCTTCGCCCTGGGCCTCGGCTTCGAGGACTACGTCATGGAGGCGGTGGAGGCCGCCGACCTGATCGTCACCGTGGGCTACGACATCGCCGAGTACGCGCCCGAGGCGTGGAACCCCGACGGCGACGCCCGCATCGTCCACATGGACTTCGTGCCCGCCGAGGTCTACACGCACTATCAGCCCGAGGTGGAGGTGGTGGGAGATCTCTCCGGAGGCCTCTTCGAGCTGGGCCGCCTCCTGGAGGACGAGCCCCCCTCCTGCGAAGAGGGGTGGTACGCCCCGGTCCGAAAGCGGATCGAGGAGGAGATCGCCGGCTACGCCCTGGAGGAGGGAGAGCCCTTCACGATCCCCGGCGCCCTGGTCGTGATCCGCCGGGTCCTGGACGACTCGGGGCTCCTGATCAGCGACGTGGGCAGCCACAAGATGTGGATCGCCCGGAACTTCCCCACCTACTGCACCGGGGGCTGCATCATCTCCAACGGGCTGGCCAGCATGGGAATCGCCCTGCCCGGCGGGATCGCCGCCTCCCTGATCGACCCCGACCGCCAGGTCGTGGCCGCCATGGGCGACGGCGGCTTCCTCATGAACTCCCAGGAGCTGGAGACCGCGAAGCGCCTGGGCGTGGGCTTCACGGCGATCGTCTTCAACGACGACGACTACGGCCTCATCTCGTGGAAACAGGAGATGCACCGGGGCCGCTCGGTCTCCACCCGGATCTCGAACCCCGACTTCGTGAAGTACGCCGAGAGCTTCGGGGTGGCCGGCTACCGGCCGGAGAAGCCCAGGGAGCTGGAGGAGGTGCTCGCCCACACCCTGGGAACCGGGGAGCTGGCCCTGGTGGAGATCCCCGTGGACCCCCGGGTCAACGGCGAGCTGGTGCGGAAGCTGGTGGGGTACTGGGAAGGGCGATAGGCTTCGCGGATCACCGGCCGTCCCGGTCGGCGATCTCCACGACCGTGTAGAGGAGGAGCCGGATCACCCTCGCGGCTTTCTCCGTGTCGACGAAGCCGGGCTCGTCGCAGGGACGGTGGTAGCACTCGTGGACGCCGGTGAAGAACCACAGGGCGGGGATGCCCCTCCCGGCGAAGCTGAGGTGGTCGGAGCGCAGCAGGGCGCCCTGGGCCGGGGAGAGCTCCCTGGAGAGGATGAGGCCCAGCTCGGGGTGGCGGCGGTTCACCTCCTCGGCCAGCCGTGCGAGGGAGGAGCCTCCCTCCTCGATCACGAAGAGCGCCCCCGGGCCTCGGTCGCCGGCGATCATGTCCACGTTGAGGTTCGCGACCGCGGCGTCGAGGTCGATCGTGGGGCGCTCCACGTACCAGCGGGAGCCCAGGAGCCCCTCCTCCTCGCCGCTGATGTGGAGGAAGAGCACCGAGCGGCGGGGCCGTTGCCGGAGGAGGGAGAGGGCCCGGGCCACCTCCAGCAGCGCGGCGCTGCCCGACGCGTTGTCGTCGGCCCCGTTGTAGATCGAGTCGCCGTCCACCGGCCGGCCCGTGCCGAGGTGGTCCAGGTGGGCGCTCAGGATCACGTACCGGTCACGGAGTGCCGGGTCCGAGCCCCGGAGGACTGCGACGACGTTGGGCGCCCGGCCCGTCCCGGGCAGAGGGTAGCGCTGATAGAACGTCCCCCCGTCTCCCCCGGGCACCAGCCCCAGCTCCCGGTACCGCCCGGCCACGTACCGGGCCGCACCGTCCAGGCCCGGGCTCGGCGTGTCGCGGCCCCGGAGTCGGTCCGAGGCCAGGTGGGCGATGTGGCCGTGGACCGTCCGGGCCGTGACGGCGCCGGCCGCTTCCCCGGGTGAGGAGACGGAGTTCGAGCGCTGAGCGGTAGCGCCGGCCGGGACGAGGACCGCGAGGACCGCCGCCGCCAGGAGCGGGATCGGGACCCGGCTCACCGGAGCCACGGGTGTGGAGGAGAGCCTGAAGCGGTCCCCGGACCCCGACGCGCCGGTTGCCCTCACTCCTCCGACGTCCGCTCCCCCTCCGCCGCCCCGAAGAGCGCGTTGAAGAGCAGCTTGAAGGTGCCCCGGGGCTGGCCCCGGAACTGGGGCCGGAAGCCGAAGAGGACCACGTCGCCCTCGCCGTGGCGGACGGCGAGCATCGCCCCCCGGCCCGCCAGGTGCTCCTCCTCGCCCATGGCCCACCCGCTCATTAGGAGGTCGGAGTCGGCGTAGCGGGCCACCACCTCCACGGGCGGGGGCGGGGCCTCGGGGGCGTAGACCGCCTCACCCCCCTCCCCCATCCGGCTCAGGCGCACCGGCTCGAAGGCCCGGCTGCGCTGGAACTGGGCCGCGGCCTCGTCCCGCATCCCCCGGGCCAGGGGATGCTCCGTGTCCACGGCGATCCGGATCAGGGAGCCCGGGATGAAGAACTCCCGCTCGCCGAGCCCCCGGAGCACGTTCCGGACCGGGAGCCCGAGCTGCTCGACGGCGAAGTCCGCGGCGGCGTCGAAGGTCACCAGCGTGCCCCCCGCCCGGACGAAGCGCTGGAGCGCCAGGGCGCCCTCCAGCCCCATCCCCCCCGAGTACGGCTCGGGGTAGGTGCCCGGCAGGTGCCCGTTGAGGAGCTCGTCGGGGCTCTGGCTCGGCAGCACGATGGCGTGATAGCGGGAGAGGTCGCGCTCCCGGAGGTCCGCGTCGTGGAGGGTGTCCACCTGGAAGTCGTGCTCCAGGAAGACCCAGCGGGTCCAGCCCTCGTCCATGCTGGCCACCCACGACTTGTAGAGCCCCACCCGGGGACGCTCCAGGGCCCGGAGGGATCCACCGGGGCGGTCGGAGAGGCCCGTGAAGTCGACGCCCAGCTCCCGGGCCAGCCCCCGGACCCGCTCCCCGGCGTCGCCGCCCCGCTCCACCACGAAGGTCCCGGCCGGGTGCTCGGCCCCGCCGGCCCGGAAGCCGACGTCCGCCCGGAAGACGGACTCGCCCGCGGCCAGGAGGCGGTTCGCGGCGGCGTAGCTCCCGTTGGCCCGGGGCGAGAGGGCCCAGCCGAAGCCGGCGCTCCCCCGCACCTCGCCGGGCACGACCGGGGCCCGCTCGGCGGTCACCGCCTCGGTGGGCGCCCGGTACGCCTCGTCGAGGCGCACCACGTCCACGCCCATCTGCATCGCCGGCGTCCAGCCCGCCAGGTCGTAGGGGGGCTCGGGGGGACCGTCGGCGTAGAGGCGCCGGTCCGGGTAGTCCTGGGGCTCCATCATGTCCACCACGAAGGGCCGGAACGCCTGGTCGCCCGGGATCACGTACGAGCCGGCGGCGAAGCGGCGTCCCCCGGCCTCGAAGGCCGCGGTGGCCCGCTCCACCTCGATCCCGTTGCAGAGGAAGAGGTCGAGGAAGCTCCGGGCCGCGGTCCGGTCCCACTGCTCCGCCGGGATCACCCACGCCCGGCCGGGCCCCGCCTCCCCCTCCTCGATGGCGTCCCGAGCCCGGAGGTACATCTCCAGGAGCCACTTCTCCCGCCGGTCCGCCGCCACGTCCAGGAGGCCCATCGACGCGGTGATCATGTACTCCATGGGGTCCCGGAAGCGGAGCTCGCCCCCCCTCCAGGGGAAGTAGTAGAAGTTGCTCGTGCCGTCGGTGGGGGTGAGGGCGCCCCGGGCCTCGCCGATGTAGGCGGGGAACGTCTCGGGGTCGTAGTAGCGGGGCGAGGGGAGGGCGTGGCTGGTCTCGGTGAGGATCCCGATCTGGTTGTGGAAGTACGCGGTGGTCCGGATCGAGCCGTTGTACCACATGGAATAGCGGGAATCGGAGATCACCCCCTCTTTCCCCTGGGCCGCGAAGCGCGACGCCATCGCCGTCCCGACCTCGTTGATCCCCGCCACGACCCCGGGGTGGATGCTCCGGTTCTTGGGGTCGGGGATCGGGGGGATGAAGATCCGGGTGTAGTCGGGGCCCGTCTGGTGATGGTTGTGGTCGATCTGGGGGTACCACTCCCGGTAGAGGACCCGGTTCGCGGCCCGGGACTCGGGCATGTTGCACATGAAGAAGTCCCGGTTGTTGTCGTGGCCGATGAAGTGGTGGTAGAGGATCGGCGGCTCCCGGCCCACCACCTCCCAGGGCGTGCCCACGTGACTCAGGTACCAGTCGGCCACGATGTCGAGGCCGTCGGGGTTGATCTCGGGCATCAGGAGGAGGACGACGTTGTCCCGGATCTTGCGCATCTCGTCGCTCTCCCCGGTGGCCACCCGGTAGGCGAGCATCGGGGCCATCTGCCCGTGGCCCAGCTCCGACGCGTGGAGGCCCGCGTCGATCCAGACCACCGTCCTCCCCTCCCGGGCCATGCGCCGGGCCTCGGCCTCGTCCACCCGCCCCCGGGACAGCGCCTCGGAGATCTCCCGCCACCGGTCCCGCTCCCCGAGGTTCGCCTCGCTGGAGATGACGAGCACGAAGAGGGGCTGGTCCAGGACCGAGCGCCCGATCTCCCGGAGCTCGACCCGGGGCGACGCGTCGGCCAGGGCCCGGTAGTACTCGGTGAGGAGGGCGTAGTCCGCCAGCTCGTAGTCCGCGCCCCACTCGAAGGGGAAGACGTCGGAGGGGCTCGGTACCTGGGCCGAGGCCCCGGCCGGGGCGCCCAGCAACGCCGCCAGCAGGAGGGCGTGGACGGCGGAACGACGTCCGGCCCGGCGGGACCGAGCGGAAGCGGGAAAGCCGAGGGTCGACGGGCGTGTCGGGATCATGGGACGCTCCGGTTGGATGGCTCGGGGAACGCCAAGATAGGGGTCATCGTGGGACGGCACATCCCTGGGAGCACGTCCTGGCCGAGCTGCGGCCGGAGTGATACATTTAACCGCTATGCAAATTTCTTTTCATTTCCTCGCCTTGGCCGCGCTCCCCTCCGTCGCCGGCTGCGTCCCCGAGGAGCTGCCACCCGGCACCGTCGCCGTCACCGACGTCCACGTGATCGCCATGGACGGCTCCGACCCCCGCCCAGGTGCCACGGTCCTGGTCCGGGACGGGCGCATCGAGGCCGTCGTCGACGACGAAGTCCCCCTCGGCGAAGGTGCGGAGGTCGTCGACGGCGGAGGGGGCTACCTGCTGCCCGGCCTCACCGACATGCACGTGCACGTTCGCCAGGTCGAGGAGTTCGGCCTCTACCTGGCAGCCGGCGTCACGACGGTCCGGAACATGAACGGCCGCTTCGGCGACGCCCTGGAGTGGAAGGCCCTCATCGCGAGGGGAGAGCTCCGGGCCCCGCGCTTCGTCACGGCCAGCCCGACCCTCTTCGACGAGCTGCCCGACTACCCGTGGCACGTGGAGGGCCCCGAGCGGGCCCGGGGGCTCGTCCGCCGCTTCGAGGCGGACGGCTACGACATGATCAAGGTCTACCGCCTGCGGGAGCCCACGGTGCGGGCCCTCGTGGACGAAGCCGCCGCCCGGGGCATCCCTGTCGTCGGCCACATCCCGGTGCCGTCCCTGGATCTGCCCGCGGTCCTCGAGCTGGGCTTCGCCTCCCTCGAGCACCTAGACGAGTTCGTCGGGCCGGGGTTCGGAGGCGAATCGGACTACGAGCGCATCGGGGAGGTGGGCGGGCGGATCCGGGCGTCGGGCGTGACGGTGGGGACGATCCTCTCCCAGTGGGAGGCGGTGAATCGGGCCCTGGACGACCCGGCCTTTCTGGAATCCGACAGCCTCCTGGCCGTGGCCACGCGCTATTTCGGAGAGGAGGGTCTCGAGCGGGCGAGGGCCATGGCGGAGGAGTTCCGCGCCCGGAGCGAAGCCGAGCGGGAACGGGACCGGAGCGACTTCGACTTCCTCTTCGCGCTGCTGCGGGAGCTGCACCGGGCCGGCGTGAACGTCGTGGCCAGCACCGACGCGCACCAGATCCTCGCGCCCGCGGGGGAAAGCCTCCACAACGAAATGGAGCTCTTCGTCCGGGCCGGGCTGAGCCCGACCGCCGCCCTGGAGACCGCCACCACGAACGCCGCGCGAGCGCTCGGAAACGAGGACGTCGCCGGCACGATCGCCCCGGGGAAGAACGCGGACCTGGTCCTGGTGGAGGGCAACCCCCTCGAGGACCTGAGCACCCTCCGCCGTCCCCTGGGGGTCATGCTCCGGGGAGCGTGGCTGGACCGACGGGCCCTGGCGGACCTGCGCCGGAGCGCGCTGGGGGCCCGGAACGGCGGCTGAGCGTCCCCTACTCGTACCTCAGCGCCCGGGCCGGATCGACCCGGGCGGCCCGGAGCGCGGGCACCAGGCTCGCCGCCAGGGCCACACCGGCGAACGCCGTCGCCACCAGCGCGAAGGTGGCCGGGTCCCTGGGGGGGACCCCGTAGAGGAGGCTCTCCATGAATCGGGAGAGGGCCAGGGCGACGAGCGTGCCCGCGGCCACGCCCACCAGGGCCATCGTCATCCCCTGACGCACCACGAGGCCCACCACGGTGCCCGCCTCGGCGCCCAGGGCGAGGCGCACTCCGATCTCCTGGGTGCGGCGGCTCACCGCGTAGGAGAGGACGCCGTAGATCCCCACCACGGCCAGGGTCAGGGCGATCGCGGCGAAGGCGCCCAGGAGCACCAGCGCGAAGCGGTGCTCGGAAATAGCCCGGGAGAGCACCTCGTCCACGGTCTGGACCTGGGCGACGGGGAGGGAGGGGTCGAGAGCCCGGATCTCGCCGCGGACCCGATCCAGGACCGCGCTCGGCGCGCCCTCGGTGCCGATCACCACGGTCATGGAGCGCTGGGTGCCCACCGCCCCGGTGACCTGGGCGTGGGGCCGGTAGAAGCGCTCCTTCCGGGGCGCGGTGATCCCGTTGTGGGCCACGGTGCTCACCACTCCGATCACGGTGGCCTCCTCCCCGAAGACGGCGATGGTGGCGCCCAGGGGGCTCCGCTCACCGAAATAGCGTCGGGCCAGGGCCTCGTTGACGACGATCACCTCGGCGCCGTCGATCCCGTCCCGGGAGTCGAAGGTGCGGCCCTCGAGGCGCGGGATCCCCATGACCTCGAAGTAGCCGGGCGTGGCCCACTGCCACTCGCCCTGTGTGGGCTCGTTCGGCCCGGGCTGATAGCCCTCCACGCGCACCCCCGCGTCGCCCATTGTGCTGGCCAGGGGGAGGAGCCGCGCCGCCCCGGCCTCCCGGACGCCGGGCAGGGCGCGCACGCGCCGTAGGAGCTCCTCGTAGAAACCCACCACGTCCGCCTCGTCCGGATAGGTGGCCGCGGGGGTGGTGAGCCGGAGGGTGAGCACGTTCTCGGCCCGGAAGCCCGGATCGACCTCGAGGAGGTTCACGAAGGTCCGGGCCATGAGCCCCGAGCCCGTGAGGAGGATCACCGCCATCGCCATCTGGAGGGCGACCAGGATGCCCTGGCTCCGGTTGGAGCGGGCGCCGGCTCCGGCCCCCCGGGTCCGGGTGAGGCCTCGGCCGGACCCGTCCCGGACCACCCGGAGCGCCGGCGCGGCGCCGAAGAGGAGCGCCGTGACCGAGGCCACCGCGGCGGTGAAGAGCACCACGGTGCCGCTCAGGGAGACGTCGGCCGACCGGGGCACGGCGGCGGGGTCGATCTCCAGGAGCACGCCCACGCCGACCCCGGCGACGACGAGCCCGAGGAGCGCGCCCGCGCCGGCCAGGAGCCCGCTCTCGACGAGGAGCTGGCGCACGATCCGGGCGCGGCTCGCCCCCAGCGCGCTCCGAACGGCCATCTCCTCGACCCTGGACTCGGCCCGGCTGAGGAGGAGGTTGGCCACGTTGCCGCACGCGATCAGCAGCACGAAGCCGACGGTGGCGAGGAGGAGCCAGATCGTGCCTCGGGCGGAGCCGACCACGTCGTCACGGGCCGCGAACAGCCTGGGCCGGAACTGGCGCTGGGCGCTGTACAGCCCCACGGGCTCGACCTGGGCCTGGACCCGCTCGAGGTCCGAGCGGGCCTCGGCTACCGTGACGCCGTCCCGGAGCCGTCCGACCACGTAGGCGCCGTGGCTCCCCCCCGATCCCAGGTCTGGGGCCGGCGATTCCAGGTCCACGTAGTTCGGGTAGAAGACCTGGGAGGTCGAGGCCAGTCCGTAGTCCACCGGGAGCCGGAAGCCCTCGGGCAGGACGCCGAGCACCGTAGTGGGCATGCCGTTGATCTCCACCCGCCGCCCCACGATCCCCGGATCGGACCCCCAGCGGCGTTCCCAGGTCTCGTGGGCCACCACCACCGGAGGATTCTCGAGCTCGGCCTCCTCCCAGGTGTAGGCGCGGCCGATCACGGGCTCGACGCGGAGGACCTCGAAGAGGTTGGGCGTGGTGAAGGCCGCGCCCACCCGCTCGGGGTTCTCCACCTCCGTGAAGTTCGCGTTGCCCCGGAAATAGAGGGCCGCGTCCTCCAGGGTGCGGTTCTCCTGGTGCCAGAGCTGGAACTCGGGCACGGAGACCCAGGTCTTGTCGGGGAAGTTGTCCCACGAGGCCCAGATCGTGACCACCCGGTCCGGCTCCCCGTAGGGGAGGGGGCTGAAGAGCACCCCCTCCGCCACGCTGAAGATCGCCGAGGCCGCCCCGATCCCGAGCGCCAGCGTGAGGACGGCCACCGCGGTGAAGCCCGGCGCCTTCCGGAGCGCCCGAACCGCGTACCCCAGGTCCTTCGCCCATCCACCCATTCCCCCACCTCCCCCGATCCACCCCGTGATCTTGCGGAACAGCATCTGTCGGATCGCCGTGGGCGCCGCCGCCTCCGTGGTGTGGATCGTGACCACGGTGATCAGCCGGCGCTCATCGTCGGCGTGACACGCCAGCCTCTGGGCGCCCGCCGGCACGAGGGCGGGGCCCTCACCGTCGTCGGCTCCCGGCGGGAGGCCTGCCGACTCCAGATGCCGGATCCGCTCGGCCACCCGCCGCTGCTCGGCCCGTGAGAGTCGGCGGAGGGACTCCACCGCCCCGGGCGACAACTCGATTCGCCAGCTCATCCCATCCTCCCCCCTCGTCCCCAGCTCGTCAGAGATCCAGCTCCCGCCGCACCTCCTCCCAGGGGACCGTGCCCGCCTCGGCGATCTCCCGGAGCGCGGCCTCGTAGTCCCGCGCCTCCAGGAGCGTGCGGAGCCGGTCCAGGAGGGTGGCGTCCTCCACCGGCACGATCGCCACCAGGTCCTTCCCGTAGCGGGTGACCACGAACCGCTCGCCGCCGTAGGCGGCCCGGTTTACCAGCTCGCCCATGCTGTTCCTGGCGTCCGCCGAGCTCACGCGCTTCATACGGTCCTCCCTGGGGCTCCTCTCTCGCATCGTGGGACGGGGGAAGCCGCCCGACGGTTGGAAGTCTTACACATCTTGTACAAGATGCGCAAGTTTGGGGAGTGTCGAGGGCGTACCGAACGGGACCCGTCGAGGCATGGACCACGGCTCCCCGGGGCTCCTATCTTGAGTCGGTGCAGCGTGGAGCGGTTCCCCCACGGGAGAGGCCGATGACCTCGCGAGAGACCCGGGTCGCGGAGACGGGGCTCACCGTCGAAGAGTTCGCGGCGCTGCCGGAGGAGGAAGGCTACCGCCTGGAGCTCGCCACGGGACGCCTCGTCCGGGAGCCGGCCCCGGGTCCCCTTCACGGAAGGGTCGCGGTCCGGATCGCCAGCCTCCTGCACAGGCTGGGCGAGGAGCAGGGTCTGGGGATCGCCTTCGTGGACACCGCGTTCACCCTCTCCGCCGAGCCCGCCACGGTCCGGGCGCCCGACGTGGCGTTCGTGAGGTCGGAGCGGGTTCCCGAGGGCGGCCCGGGTCACCGGTTCTGGGAGCTGGCTCCGGACCTGGCCGTCGAGGTCGTCTCGCCGTCGAACGCGGCCTCGGAGATGCAGACGAAGGCCCTTGAGTACCTGGACGCGGGCGCGGAGCAGGTCTGGGTGGTGGACCCCGAGGCCCGCACCGTCACGGTCTACCGGTCCCGCACCGAGATCCGGATCCTGGAGGCCGACGACCGGCTGGAGGCCGAGGACGTGATTTCGGATCTCTCCCTTCCCGTCCGGAACCTCTTCTTCTGAGCCGAACCCTCCTCGGGACCCTGACCCCCCCGCGGTGGGCCGACCCGACCTCAGGGCCCTCCCGGTCCGGGCCGATCCGCGACCACCCCCGCCACTCCTGCCTCCGCCAGGGCCTCGTTGAAGCGGGCGACGGGGTTCCTCAGGATCCTCTGGACCTCCTGGTCGTGCCCCCGGAGCTCGGCGGTCAGATCCCCGAAGCGGTCCCGGGCCGCCTCGGTGGGAGCGCGGTAGGCCTGGAGGACGTAGCGGTAGAGGTAGCCGAGCTGGCTGTCGAGCTGGGGCGGGAAGTTGATCGGGTCCTGGTGGCTCTCGGCCTTCACCTGGATCAGCTCCTCCTCCACCGCGGTCAGCTCCGTCGCGATCGAGTCCGCCAGGGCCTCCAGGGCCGACGCGTCCCGTCCCCCCCGGCCCGCCCGGGAGGCCGCGCCCCGAACCTGCTCCCTGACGTCCCGGGCCGTCATGATCAGCGCGTGGGTCCGGGACATGGCGTCGCGGATCTCGACCATGAGGTCGAACTGGGCCTGGAGGTCGGCCCGGGAAACGTCGGGGTAGCGCGGATCGGGAAGGACCCGAAGGGGCTGCTCCCGACTCTGGCCCGCCGCGGCGAGGCGCACCCTGTATTCCCCGGGGACGGCCAGGGGGCCGCCCGAGTAGCCCAGGTAGACGAGCTCGTCGGCGGTCAGTTCGGGGGACGGATATTCCAGGTCCCAGACGAAGCGGTTGAGGCCGGGCTCGGCGGGGAGGCGCTCGTCCTCGGAGTCGTCCGCGTCCCCCGAAGCCTCCTCCTGGCTGCTGAAGGTCCGCACGACCGCCCCGCTCCCGTCCAGGATCTCCAGGGTCACGGGACCGTCCAGCCCCTCCGGAAGATCGTAGTGGATGAGGGCGCCGTAGGGCAGGGCTTCCGGCTCCCGATCGCCCCCGCCCTCCCTCGAGCGCCGGGTCCGGTGGACATCCCGGGGCCGGTAGAGGTGGACGCCGGCCGCCGCAACCTCCCCGGTGAGCTGATGGAGGGGGGTCAGGTCGTCCAGGATCCAGAAGCTGCGGCCCTGGGTGGCCACGACCAGGTCCTTGCGGTGCACCTTCAGGTCGGTGATCGGCGTGACCGGGAGGTCGAGCTGGAGCGACTGCCACCGCTCGCCGTCGTCGAAGGAGACGAAGATCCCGAACTCGGTGCCGGCGTAGAGGAGCCCCTCCCGGTCCGGATCTTCGCGGACCGCGCGGGTGGGATGGTCCCGCGGGATCCCGTTGTCGCCAGGGGTCAGAAGCCTCCAGGACGCCCCGTGGTCGTCGGTCCTGAAGATGAAGGGCCGAAAGTCGTCGGAGCGGTAGCGGTACGCCGCCAGGTACGCCTTGCCCGGCGTGTGCTCCGACGGCTCGATCACGTTCACCGTGGACCAGGCGGGCAGTCCCTCCGGGGTCACCTCGGCCCAGCTCCGGCCGCCGTCCCGGGTGATGTGGACGAGGCCGTCGTCGGCGCCGGCCCACAGGGTCCCGGGATCGTGGGGCGACTCGGCCAGGGCGAAGACCGTGTTGTAGACCTCCACCGAGGTGTGGTCGTGCTGGAGCGGCCCGCCGGGGATCTCCTGCTTGCTCTCGTCGTCCCGGGTCAGGTCGGGGCTGATCACCTCCCAGGTCCTGCCCTCGTCGGCGCTCCGATGGACGTGCTGGGAGGTGTGGTAGAGGACGCCCGGGTCGTGGCGGGAGATCAGGGTCGGGGCGTTCCACTGGAATCGGTAGCGCAGGTCCTTCGGCGCCACCCCGTCCACCAGCACCGGGTAGGCGCTGACGCTCTCTGCGTGGCCGGTGCCGGCGTCGTGGCGCTCCAGCTCTCCGATGTAGCAGCCCGAGTAGGTAATGTCCGGGTTGCGGGGATCCACGGCGATGTGCCCGCTCTCGCACCCCCCGTGGGAATCCCAGTGCTCCTGGGGCGTGATCGCCGGGGGCATGCGGCTGGGCACGGAGATCGTGCTGTTGTCCTGCTGGGCGCCGTACACCCGGTAGGGGAAGCGCTGGTCCACGGTGACCCGGTAGAACTCGGCGGTGGGCTGGGAATAGATCGTCGTCCAGCTCCCGCCCGCGTCCACGCTCACCTGGCCGCCCCCGTCATTCCCCACCACCATTCGGTCGGAATCTTCGGGGTGGATCCAGAGATCGTGGACATCGCCGTGGGGCACCTGGACCTGCTCGAATGTGCGGCCCCCGTCCACGGACCGGTACATGCGGGTGTTGAGGGCGTAGACGGTGTTGGGATCCGCGGGGTCGGCGTGGATGTGGGAGTAGTACCACGCCCGCTGCCGCAGCTTCCGTTCGCGGTTGATCCGCTCCCAGCTCCGGCCGCCGTCGTCGGACCGGTAGACGCCGCCGTCCGGGTCGGCGGCGTTCACCAGGGCCCAGACCCGGTCGGGATCGGCCGGGGAGACGGTGATCCCGATCCGCCCCACGAGCCCCTCGGGGAGGCCGCCGCCCGGCTTCTCCCAGGTGTCTCCCCCGTCCGTGGTCTTCCAGATTCCGCCGTCCCGACTCGCGTCGACGAGCGTCCAGGGCTTCCGCTCGGCCCGCCACATGGCCGCGTAGATCACCCGGGGATTGTCCGGGTTCATCGCCAGGTCGATCGCCCCGGTGCTGTCGTTGACGAAGAGGACCTGCTCCCACGAATCCCCTCCGTCGGCGGAGCGATAGACGCCCCGCTCCGGGTTCGGGCCGAAGGCGTGGCCGAGGACGGCGGCGAAGACCCGGTCCGGGTCCCGGGGATCCACGGCGATGCGCCCGATCTGGCCCGCCTCCGGGAGGCCTGCGTTGCTCCACGTCTCGCCCCCGTCTGTGGAGCGGTAGACGCCCTTCCCGGCCGAGACGTTTCCACGGATGCACGCCGATCCGGTCCCCACGTAGACGACGTTGGGGTCGGAGTCGGCGACGTCGATCGCGCCGATCGAGGCCACCTCGAAGTAGCCGTCGCTGACGTTCGTCCAGCTCTCCCCGTCGTCGGCGCTCTTCCACACTCCGCCGCCGGTGGCGCCGACGAAGAAGGTGTGGGGACGGTCGGCGTGTCCGGCCACCGCCGTGGAGCGCCCCGCCCGGTGGGGCCCGATCATCCGGTAGTCGAGGGCGCCGAAGTGCCGGGGCGCGAAGGCCTGGTTCGCCTCCATGCTCCGGTCCTGGGCGAGGGCGGGGGCGGCCGCGGTGGCGAGGAGGAGGATGAGGATGAGCGCCGTGAGGCTCGTGGCTCGGTGGGTCATGGTGGTCATGGGGAGATGTCGGGGTCGGATCGGGGACGGTGGCTGTCGGTGCGGCAGGACACGAGACGGAAGGGCGGGCCCTGGGCACCGCCCGGAGTGTCCGGAGTATGCCGGGCCCGGAGAGGGGGTGCAAACGGCCCCCGGGCGAGGTCGCGGCGTCGCAAGGCAAAGCGGCAGCGGCGGCGCGGCCCGGGGAGCCGCTCCCCCCGTAGCGAGGCACGATCAAGCGGGAGGCGCCGTGGGTACCGGGATCGACTACACGCCGACCGAGCGGTTCTTCCTCTGGACGCTGTGCGCCGTATCTTTCGCGCTGGTCAACGGCGCCTTCCTCTACGGCGCCTTCCTCCAGCCCGACGCCATGGCCGAGGCCATGGCGAACCCCGTGGCCGCCGCCTTCATGGCCGAGGCCGGCCTGCTGGTCGCCGTCTTCGCGTACCTCCTGGCCCGCTGGGGCGTGAGTCGCCTCTCGTGGGTATGGTTCGTCGTCCTGTCGTTCGTCGGGAGCATCGGGTTCGCCCTCCCGATCGTGCTCCTCTGGGGGCGGAAGGGGGGAAGCGGTCGCCGCTCGGCGTCCGACGCGCCCGGCGGATGAGGGCCAGGGCCTGGTCGAGGATGTCGGGGTCCAGGGCCCGCCAGTCGACCCGGCCCCAGAACTCCTCCTCCACGAGTAAGGGCTCGGCGCCCTCGTCGCTCCCCCGGACCTTCCCGTCGCCCGGACGGAAGGCGTCGGCGAGGGCGGCCCGGATCCGCCGCGTGACGAAATCCGCCCCGCCCGCCCCCGAACGGGGCGCTACGGGGCCCCGGCCGGCCTGGCACGTCCCGCGGGCACGGCGAGACGCTCCTACCTCGGTTCGGCGGCTGCGGAGGCGAGCGCTCCCCACTCGGCCAGAAACGCCTCGAAATCGCCGCGGTAGGAGCCGATCCAGCCGACCTGCTGCTCCAGGATGGCGTCGGCGATCCGGAGGGCCACCGGGGCCGAGGAGGGGTCGTAGACCAGAGGCCCGAAGACGAGGTTCTGGATCCGGCCTTCCAGGGACATGAGCAGCTCGGTCCCCCGGTACACGGGGAAGGCGTCCGAGTAGAACTCCGAGGGGATGTGGGCACCGACGGCGCCCCCCGTCGCCCGCTCCCAGGCCGAGACGCTCAGGTCCGCCGTGTAGTAGCCGGGAAAGGGGCCCAGCTGCTCGAAGTAGGGCCGGCCGGTGCCGATACGGGGCGCCAGCTCCCGGAGCCGCTCGAGGCGGTCCCGCGTGACCGACTCGGTGTACTCCAGCTCCCGGAGGTTTGCCCGCACCTCCTCGACCACGTCGGCCATGGCCTCCCGGGCCATCGCCTCCTGCGCCCGCTCCTCCCGCCACTGATCCACGGCCAGGGCGACCAGGACCGAGAAGACGACGACCAGGCTCTCGAGGAGGAAGAACCGCAGAGGGCTTCCGCTCCGGCCGATCCGGGACGGCGGGGGTGGGGAACGCTCGTCCCGTCCGGTCCCGGCCTCCCCCCCGATCACCTCGCCTCCCTCCCGCCGCTCGGCGCTCATCGAATCCGCCTCCCGCCCGGAATGGGGCGACTCATCCCTCGTCGGCGATCCCCATCGCCTCCAGCACCTTTCGTCCGAGCTCCTCACGCAGCTCCGCCCTCACCCCCGCCGTCTCCGGATCGTCCACCCGGTTCTCCATCTCGTAGGGGTCGGCCTCCAGGTCGTAGAGCTCGTCGAGATCCGGGTGCTGCATCCAGTGGATGTACTTGTAGCGACGGGTCCGGAGCATCCGATAGTCCATGTCCCGGAGCCAGGGCATGGGGTTCTCGTAGGTATAGAACTCCACCAGGACCGACTCCCGCCACCCCTCGGGCTCGGCGCCGGAGAGGAGGGGAACGAGGGAGCGCCCCTGGACGTGCTCGCCCACGGGAGCCCGGGCGATCTCCAGGACCGTGGGCGCCACGTCCACCGAGAGGACGAGCCCCTCGGGCCGGGAGCCGGCCTCCACCAGGGGAGGGTAGCGGACGATGAGGGGGTTGCGCACCGACTCCTCGTAGGGGAGGCGCCGCTCCAGGCTCAGGCCGTGCTCCCCGTAGAAGAAGCCGTTGTCGCTGGTGAAGACCACGAGGGTCCGATCGAGGGTGCCCCGGGTCTCCAGGGCGTCGAGGATCCGGCCCAGGCCCTCGTCCACGGCCAGGAGCATCTCGGCCCGGCGCCGGATCGTCTCCTCGCTGGTGCCCGGATCGAGGATCCCCCCGAAGCGCTCGCCGATCTCGGGGCTCCCCCGGTACGCCAGCGCCCGGCGCAGCGCGGGCTTGTCCTCGAGCTCCTCCGGCGAGGCGACCACGTTCGGCCTGCGCGGATAGGTCCGGTCCTCGTAGCGCCCCCGGTGGCGGGGCGCGGGCACGTAACCCAGCGACGAGGCCGGATCCACCGACCCGTCGTCGCGCTGGGCGATGTCGGGGTGGACGGCCTTGTGGGAGAGGTAGAGCAGGAAGGGCTCGTCCAGGTCCACCCCGGCGATGAAGCTCAGAGCCCGCTCGGTGAGGACATCGGTGGTGTAGCCCTCCACGACGTGGAGCCGTCCGTCCTCGAAGAGCTCGGGATCGGTGGACCGGCCCTGGCCCGGGAGCCCCACCCACTCGTGGAAGCCGGGACGGGGCGTGGGGTCGTTGCCCATGTGCCACTTCCCCAGGAAGGCGGTGGCGTATCCGCCCTCCTGCATCGTCCGGGGATAGGTGTGGATCCCGTGGCTCTGGAGGTCCCGGGCCACGTTGTCGATGATCCCGTGGCGGGACGGGTATTGTCCGGTGAGGAGGCTGGCCCGGTTGGGCGAGCAGAGGGGCACCGCGTGGAAGGAGTTCGCGAAGTGGGCACCCTCGGCCGCGAGGCGGTCGATGTTCGGGGTCTCCGCGTAGGGATGCCCCCCCGCCCCGAAATCGTCCCAGCGGAGGTCGTCCACGACCACGACCACAACGTCGGGCCGGGGACCCCGCTCCAGGGCCGACGTGGTCGGAGCTCCGTCGTCGGCGGGCCGGCACGCGGCGACCGTGAGGACGACGAGAAGCGCGGCGGTCCGCCGGATCGAAACGAGCATGAGCGCCTCCGGGCCGGGAATGGACGGTGCCCTATGATGCTCCCGGGGCGGCGCCCACGACAGGGGGAGTGGCCCGGGCGCTCGATCGCTGGACGTCCGCCCCGGTGTGGCGCAAGCTTCCGGTGACGTGCCCCGGGCCCTCCGGCCCTCCGCCCACCCTACCGGGAAGCTCCATGATCAAGCGCATCTGGCACGGCTGGACCACCCCCGAGAACGCGGACCGCTACCAGCGTCTCCTGGAGGAAGAGATCTTCCGGGGGATCGAGGCGATGGAGATCGAGGGCTTCCGTGGCATCGACCTCCTGCGCCGCGAGGCCGACGGGGAGACGGAGTTCGTCACGATCATGACCTTCGACTCCCTGGACGACGTGCGGGCGTTCGCCGGGGAGGACTACGAGGCGGCCTACGTGCCCCCCGAGGCCCGGGAGGTGCTCGCCCGCTTCGACGCCCGCTCGGCCCACTACGAGGTCCAGGAGAGCCGGAGCTACTGAAACCGGGGCGAGGGAAGGGATCCGGAGGGGGCGACCGGGTGCCCGCGAGCGAGGAGATCGATCCTCACTCTGCCCGGAGCGCCTCCATGGGATCGGTCCGGGCGGCCCGCCGAGCCGGCAGCCACGCTGCCCCCGCGGCCACCCCCAGGAGACCCGCCGCCGTGCCGGCCAGGGCGACGGGATCGTGGGCGCTCACCTGAAAGAGAAGGCTCTCGAGGAAACGCCCAAGACCCAGGGCGGCCAGGATGCCCACGATCGACCCCGCTCCGGTCACGGTCAGGCTCTGCCGAAGCACCATCCGTCGCACCCGTCCGGCTCCGGCCCCCAGGGCGATCCGCACTCCGATCTCTCGCCGGCGCCCGGCCACCACGTAGGACACGACGCCGAAGAGGCCCACGCTTCCCAGGACGAGCGACATCCCCGCCGCCAGGGCCAGGAGGAGCATGATGAACGAGGTCTGGGCCGTGTCGTCGGCCACCAGCTCCTCCATGGAACGGACGTCGGCCAGGGGCACGTCGGGATCCATGGCGTCCACCAGCCGGCGGATCTCCGTCACCAGTGAGGCGGAGGCCCCTCCCTCGGTACGGACTGCCACCGAAATCGCGCCTCCGCCCCACTGGGCCCGACCCTCGGGCTCGATCACCGGGAAGTACACCATCTCGGCCGGCTCCAGCGACAAGGTGATGTCCCGGACCGGCTCCACGACCCCGACCACCGTGTACATGCGGTCCTGCCCCGGACCCAACCGCTGTCCGATCGGGTCCCGGTCGGGCCAGAGTCGTCGCGCCAGGGTCCGGTCCACCACCGCCACCGAGCTGCGAGATACCGGGTCGGACCGCTCCAGGGCCCGGCCCCGCACGATCGGGATTCCCAGGGTCTCGAAATACCCGTCAGTGGCGAACCGGTAGGGAACCGCCGGGGGCACTTCGCCCTCCGCCGGGGGGTCGTCGGCCGCATGGAGGGTCGACTCGCTGCCGCCCCGAGCCAGGGGCAGATAATTTACCGCTCCTGCCGCCTCCACGCCGGGCAGTGCCCGGATCCGGTCCAGCAGCCGAAGGACGAACGGACCCGTATCGGCGTCGTCGCGGTAGCGCACCGGATCGAAGGAGAGGCGGAAGGTCAGCACCCCCTCCGCTTCGAACCCCGGGTCCACGCTCCGGAGGTTCCAGAAGCTCCGCGCCACGAGGACGGATCCGGAGACGAGGAGCAGCGAAAGGGCCACCTGCCCGGCGACCAGGAGCGAGCGTCCCCGCACCCGCACCCCCGACGCCGTGGAGGCCCGGCCCTCCTTCAGGGCGTCGACGAGCCGCACCGAAGTCGCCCGCAGCGCCGGTTGAAGGGCGAAGAGGAGCCCCGAGGCCAGGGAGAGCACGAGGGCGAAGGCCAGGACCTCCGGCTTCATCCCCACCTCGCCGGCCCGGGGCAGCCGGGTGGGATTCCAGGCCAGGAGCGCGTCGACGCCCACCGTGGCCAGGCCGAGGCCCACGCCTCCCCCTGCCAGGGAGAGGGCGAGGCTCTCGGCCAGCACTTGGCGGATCAGGCGACCCCGACCGGCACCCAGCGCGGCCCGCAGCGCCATCTCCCGCTGCCGGGCCTCGGCCCGGACCAGGATGAGGTTGGCCACATTGGCCCCCGCCACCAGCAGCAGGAGGGCGATGCTCCCCAGGAGGAGGAGCAATCCGTCGTCCACGTCGCCCACCACCGTCTCCTTCAGCGTCTCCACGTCGGTGCGGAAGTCCACGGCCTCCCGGTGCATCCACTCGTAGTCGCCCGGGTATACCTCGGACATCCGCAGCATGATGCGCTCCACCTCGGCCCGGGCGTCGTCGAGGGTGGCGCCAGGGGCCAGACGCGCCACGGGATCGAGGTAATAGTTGCCGTGTCCCGGGGCGGCAGGGTCGATGGCCAGGGGAATCCACAGCTCGGTCTCGGACCGCGGAAACGCGAAGCCGGCGGGCATCACCCCCACCACCTCGGCGGCCTCCCCGGCCACCCGGATCGTCCGCCCCACCGCGCCCCGGTCTCCCCCGAAGCGGCGCTGCCAAAGCCCGTGGCTCAGCACGGCGATTGGGGCCGCCCCCGGCCGAACGTCATCGGGCCCGATCCCCCGGCCCAGGGCGGGAGCGATCCCCAGGAGGCGGAAGAAGCCGTCCGAGACCCGGGCGGCGGCCAGGCGCACGCTCCCACCGTCGGCTCCGACGTTCACCTCGACCCCGTCCCAGACCGCGACCTCCTCGAGGGTTCGGCTCCGCTCCCGGAGCTGTACGTACATCGGCTCCGCCGTGGAGAGGTCCTCGATCCCGATTCCCGGCGCTCGGAAGCGGGGCGTCACCAGCTCCGCGGGCTCGGCGAACGGCAGCGGGGACAGGACGACGCCGTAAACCACCGCGGAGATCCCCACCGTGGCGCCGAGACCCAGGGAGAGGGTGAGGACGCTCACGGCCGTGAAGCCCGGGCTGCGCCACAGGGAGCGGAGGGCGTCGCGGAGGTCGTGGGCCACACCGCTCCCCGGCCCGGGACTCCGGGAGGCACCCCGTGGCCCGGAACCGCGCAACCGCCGGAGGGCAGGAAGGCCTCGCGAGTCCCAGAGGGAGCGGAGCGCCTGCCGACGATATCGGCACCGTGCGGGACCGCGCCCCTCCTCCCGGGCCCGCCGCCGGAACTCCTCGTCCAGGTCGCCCAGGACGAACTCGCGAACGTCGGCGGGAAGCAGAAGCTCGAGGAGTCGCTGGAGGAGGCGGGGCGGGTCCGGCCGCCCGGCACTCAGCGGTCCGCTCCGGCGCCCCCCTCGGAGGCCAGGGCCGAGAGATCTGCGAGGGTGCCCTGGGCGATCCCCTGGAGGGCTCCATACGCCTCCTGGAGGGCGACGGCTCCGGCGGGCTCCAGGCGGAAGAGCTTTCGCCGACGCCCGCCCCGAGCCGGCGTCGTGTCGCCCAGCTCCGAGGACACCAGGCCCTGGGATTCCAGGCGACCCAACACGGTGTAGATCGCCCCCGGCGAGACGCCCCGTCCGGTGCGCTCCTCGATCTCCTCCCGGATCGCGGCGCCATAGGCCCCACCCTGGAGCCGCAGCACCGCGAAGAGCAGGATCTGCTCGAACTCTCCCAGCCGCTTCGTCATCGTCGTCGTCCCCGATCCGGATTCACGAATACCACAATGTAGTTTTCGGATCCGGGGCGGCGCAATGCGCATCCCCGCCCCGCACGGCCGTGCCGGGCCCGAGCACGGGAAACGGGCACCCCGGATTCCCCGATCGCTCGCATCCGGGATTCCGCCTTGGAGCATTGGGCCGGGAGACGAGCCGACGATCATGCACGGCATCCGGAAGTACAAGGAGGCCGTGGATGAGCAGGGGATCGCAGCGCGCTTCACCTGGTCCCGGGTCGTGAGCGCCGGGGGACCCCCGAGGATCTTCGTCGCGATCTGGACGGAGTCCTTCGCGGAGTGGGACGAGGAGGGCCCGGACCCCTTCGAGATCATGAGCGGAGCCCACGGTGACTACGAGGCCCGGGAGATATTCGACGCCATGGCGGACTCGTGGGTCGAGGTGAACTCCAGGATCTGGATGCACCGTCCCGACCTGTCGTACTCGCCGGGGACGTAGACGCCCTCTCCGACACGAGGCACAGCCCCGCCACCTGGTCCCCTGCTTCGTCCTCTGCTTCCTGGCCCAGATCTGGCCCCTGGCCCCCCCCGGGCAACCGGATCGAGCCCCGGGTCCTGGGGCTGCCTTTCTTCCTCTTCTGGTGCGTCCTCTGGGTCTTCCTGATCTTCGCCGGGATCGTCGTTCCCTACGTCGGGTGCCACGGGGAGAAGGGCTGAATGCCCGATTGGGCCTCCGGGCTTGGGACCGGGCCACGAGCTGGAGATCGAGCCCCGGACGCCCGCCGACCGCTTGCATCCTGGGATCCTCCATTGAATGATGGGGCGATCGGACCATACCCGCGTCGCTCGTGATGCTCGCAGCAACACTCCCGCCTGCGACCGACGAGGTGACGGTCGGCCCGGGGGTCGCGCCTCCCGAGAGGGGCGCGTGATCCCTCGGGTCCGGCTCCGGCACGCCCTTGCCGCCCAGCGGCGCTTCGGGAGCGACGGAAGCATGAGAGCATGAAGACACTCGCGATGGTCCTGGGAGCCCTGGGCATTTCCCTCGCCCTGGTGACCCCCGGGACCGACCGCCCGGCCCCTCGGCCCGCCCTCGCCCCCGACGTCCCCGACGACGAGCTCACCGCCGTCGTCCAGCGCACCTGCCAGGTGTGCCACAACGACCAGCTCCTTACCGGCAACATGTCGCTCGAGGGCTTCGACGTGGCGGCGCCGGAGGAGCATCCGGAGACGACGGAGAAGATGATCGTGAAGCTCCGGGCGGAGATGATGCCTCCTCCCGGAATGCCCCGGCCGGCCGGCGACACCCTCCTCGCCCTCGTCGAGCGTCTCGAGGAGAAGATGGACCGGGCCGCCGCCGCTTCGGGCCCCGGGGGCCGCACCTTCCAGCGGCTGAACCGGGCCGAGTACCAGCGCTCGATCCGCGATCTCCTCGCCCTTGAGGTGGACGCGGGCGACTGGCTCCCCCTGGACACGAAGAGCGCGAACTTCGACAACATCGCCGACGTGCAGATGCTGTCGCCGACGCTCCTCGACGCCTATCTGCGGGCGGCCGACGAGATCAGCCGGCTCGCGGTGGGCAACACCCGAGCGACCGCGCGCCAGGTGACGTACAAGCATTCGAACCGGTACTCGCAGCGGGAGCGGGTGGAGGGCGCGCCCCGGGGTACCCGGGGCGGTGCGTCGGTGGTCCACAACTTCCCGGCCGACGGCGAATACGTCGTCACCGCCACCCTTCAGTACGAGTCCACCGGGAGGATCTTCGGCAACGGCCGCGGGGCCCTCCACACCGCCGAGGAGCCCGAGAAGATCGAGATCTCGGTGAACGGGGAGCGGGTCCAGCTCATCGAGGTGGGGCGCTGGGCGCACCGCTCGGATCCGGAGACGATCCAGCTGCGATCCGATCCGGTCTTCGTGCGTGCGGGGCCCCAGCGGGTGACCGCCGCCTTCCTGACCCGTATCGAGGGGCCGGTGGAGGACATCCTCTCCCCCCACGGCTGGTCCCTGGCAGACAAGCGGATCGGGAGCTCGCACGGGATCACGAGCCTCCCCCACCTCCAGGACCTGGTGATCGGCGGGCCCTACCGGGTGACCGGAGTGTCGGAGACGCCGAGCCGACAGGCGATCTTCACCTGCCGCCCGACCTCGCAGGACGAGCGGCTTCCGTGCGCGAGAACGATCCTCTCCCGACTGGCGAGCCGGGCGTACCGGAGGCCGGTGAGCGACGGCGAGCTCGACGGCATCATCGACGTCTACCGGGTCGGGGTCGAGGAGGGGGGCTTCGAGTCCGGAATCCAGGCCGGCCTCCAGGCGATCCTCTCGAGCCCCCAGTTCGTCTTCCGGGTCGAGGAGCAGCCGGCCGACCTGGACGGCTCGGGGCTCTACCGGCTCTCCGACCCGGATCTCGCCTCGCGCCTCTCGTACTTCCTCTGGGGCGCCCCGCCGGACCAGGAGCTCGTCGAGCTGGCGCGGCGGGACGAGCTCGCGGAGCCCGGTGTGCTCGAAGGGCAGGCCCGGCGGATGCTGGACGACCCCCGCTCGGAAGCGCTGGCGACGCGGTTCGCGGCCCAGTGGCTCCGGCTCCAGGACCTGGACAAGGTCCATCCCGAGCCCACCCGGTATCCGGACTTCAGCCAGCAGCTCGCCGAGGACATGCGGCGGGAGACCGAGCTCTTCTTCCACAGCATCGTCCGTGAGGACCGGAGCGTCCTCGACCTCTTCATGGCGGACTACACCTTCCTGAACGAGAGGCTCGCCGACCACTACGGGATCCCCGGCGTGACCGGCGACCGGTTCCGTCGCGTGGAGTACCCCAAGGACCGGAGACGCGGAATCTTCGGTCACGGGAGCATCCTCACCTCCACCTCCCACGCCACGCGCACCTCCCCCGTGCTCCGAGGTAAGTGGGTCATGGAGGTGCTCCTGGGCACGCCTCCGCCTCCGCCTCCCCCCGGGGTCCCCGATCTCGAGGAGACCGAAGGCGCCGAAGGAGGCCGGTTCCTGACCACCCGGGAGCGGATGGAGCGGCACCGCTCGAATCCGGTGTGCGCCTCGTGCCATCAGTACATCGATCCCATCGGCCTCTCCCTCGACAACTTCGACGTGACCGGCAGGTGGCGGATCAAGGAGAACGGGATGCCCCTGGACACCCGGGGCGAGATGTACGACGGCACGCCGGTGGAGAGCCCGGCCGACCTGCAGGAGGCGCTCCTCAGGCGTCCGATCCCCCTGATCCGGACGTTCACGGAGAACCTCATGGCCTACGCCCTGGGCCGACGGATCGAGTACACCGACAAGCCTCTCGTCCGGGCGATGGCAGAGAAAGCCCGGGCCGACGACTACCGCGTCTCGTCCTTCATCATGGCAGTGGTGAAGAGCGACGCGTTCCAGATGAAGAGGGCCCAGATCGCCCGGGCGGGCGAGCAGGGCCCGGACCCGAAATAGAGAGCCCACTTCGAAGAGGGGCCCGCATGTCGCTGAACATCATCACGGGCAAGCACCTTCCCCGCCGCACCTTCCTCCGCGGGATGGGAGCGGCGGTGGCGCTCCCCTTCCTCGACGCCATGGTGCCCGCCGGTCGAGGGCTGGCGCGGAAGGAGAAGGAGCTCACGGATCGCACGCGCCTGGTGTGCATCGAGATGGTCCACGGCGCCGCGGGAAGCAACGAGTACGGGGCCTCCCGGAACTTCTGGGCGCCGGCCCAGGTGGGCAGGGACTTCGACCTCGGAACCAGCAGCCTGAGCCCGCTGGAGCCGTTCCGGGACTATCTGACTGTCGTGAGCAACACCGACGTGCGCATGGCCCAGGCCTTCGAGCCCGAGGAGGTGGGCGGGGACCACTACCGCTCGAGCGCCACCTTCCTGACCCAGGCACACCCCCGCCAGACCGAAAGCTCCGACGTCTACGTCGGCACCTCCCTGGATCAGCTCTACGCCCAGCGCTTCGGGCAGGACACGCCGATCCCCTCGATGCAGCTCTGCATCGAGAACGTGGATCAGGCCGGGGGATGCGCCTACGGCTACGCCTGCGTCTACACCGACACGATCAGCTGGGCCTCGCCCACCGAGCCCCTCCCCATGATCCGGGATCCCCGGGTGGCCTTCGACCAGCTCTTCGGAGCCGGAGGCACGCCCGAGGAGCGGGCGAGCCGGCGACGGATCACCCGGAGCATCCTCGACCTGATCACGGGCGAAGTCTCGGGCTTCATGCGTCAGCTCGGGGCGGCCGACCGGAACCGGATGGAGCGCTACCTGGAGAACATCCGGGAGATCGAGCGGCGGATCCAGAAGGTGGAGGCCCAGAACACCAGCGGGGAGGCCCGGGAGATCCCGGAGGCCCCGGCGGGCGTGCCCGATTCCTTCCGGGAGCACGTGGAGCTCATGTTCGACCTCCAGGCCCTGGCGTTCCAGACCGATATGACCCGGGTCTTCTCGCTCAAGCTGGGACGGGACGGCTCGGCCCGGGTCTACCCGGAGAGCGGGGTGGACAAGCCCTTCCACCCGGCCTCCCACCACGGGAACAGCGAGAAGGCGGTCGAGGAGTTCGCCGAGATCAACCGCTACCACGTGGGCATGGTGCCCTACCTCCTGGAGAAGCTGAAGAACACCATGGAGGGTGACACCCACCTTCTGGAGAAGACCGCCGTCGTCTACGGCTCGCCCATGGGCGACCCGAACGTCCACAACCACAAGCGCTGCCCCCTCTTCATCGCCGGGGGCGCCAACGGAAAGCTCGCCGGCAACCTCCACGTGAAGGCCCCCGACGGGACCCCCATGGCGAACGCCATGCTGAGCCTGATGCATCAGCTCGGGCTGGACGACGTGGAGAGCTTCGGGGACAGCACCGGCGAGCTCCCCTTCTCCAGCGTGGCGTGAGGAGACCCGTGAATCCGCCGAGCCGGGACCCCGCCTCGGGAGCACCCCTCCTGGAGGAGGTCGAACCGTGAGGAAGAGCCTCCCGCTCACGGGGATCGCCGTCCTGTCCGCCGCCCTCGTCGGCTGGGGCCCGCCCCCGGACGCGCGGGTGGCGGCCCCCGATCCGCCGGTGGCGGATGCCGCCATGCGGGACGACGCCGGGGCGGTACGAGCCCTCCTCGAAGAGGGCGCCGACGTCAACGCGGCCCAGGCGGACGGGATGACGGCGCTCCACTGGGCCGCGGAGAACGGCGACGCCGACCTCGCCGCCACCCTCGTGCATGCCGGCGCGTACCTGGAGGCGACCACGCGCATCGGCGACTATACCCCGCTCCATCTGGCCGCCCGGGCGGGGAGCGAGGCGACGGTGGAGGCGCTCCTCGATGCAGGGAGCGATCTCGCCCCGATCACCTCGGCGAGCGGCGCCACGCCCCTCCACTTCGCCGCCCAATCCGGGAGCGCGAGGACCGTGTCGGCGCTCGTCCGGGCCGGTGCGGAGGTGGACATCCGAGCCGCCTATCGGGGTCAGACCCCCCTCATGTGGGCGGCCGCGGAGAATCGGGCCGAGGCGAGCTCCGTCCTCCTCGGGGCGGGCGCCGACCCGGATCTCCACACCGAGGTCGTCGATATCGCCCGGCGGGAGAAGGAGGACGAGCTCGCCGAAGACGGGGGACGGGGATACGGGCCCTCGGAGGAGAGTGAGGAGGAGAACGAACGGCCGAGACCCCTCTCCTACGCGGAGCTCGTGGGGAGCCACGGCGGCCTCACGGCGCTCCTCCACGCGGCCCGGGAGGGCAACGTGGAGGCCGTCCTGACGCTCCTCGACAGGGGCGCCGATATAGACCGGGGCAGCGCCGGGGACGGGACCAGCCCCCTCCTCATCGCCACGATCAACGGCCACTTCGATCTGGCGCGACTCCTCCTGGAGCGGGGCGCCGATCCAACCCTGGCGAGCGAGGCCGGGGCGACGCCGCTCTTCGCCGCCCTGAACCTCCAGTGGGCCCCGGAGTCCGAGTATCCCCAGCCCCAGGCCCACAAGCAGCAGCGGACGACCTACCTGGAGCTGATGCGCGCTCTTCTCGAGGCGGGCGCCGATCCGAACGCTCGGCTCACGAAGCATCTGTGGTACCTCTCGTACAACCGGGACTACCTCTCGGTGAACCTCACCGGAGCGACCCCCTTCTGGCGCGCGGCCTACGCGACCGACGTGGAGGCGATGAAGCTGCTGATGGAGTACGGCGCGGATCCGAGCATTCCCACGAAGAGAGTACCGGAGAGGCGCTACCGGCGGGGCGGCGGAGGGGAGGGGGCCGACCCCTCCGGCCTGCCCCCGGTCCCGATCGGCGGTCCGGCCGTCCATCCGATCCACGCCGCGTCGGGAGTCGGGTACGGGCAGGGCTACGCCTCCAACGCGCACCGGCACGTGCCGGGAGGATGGCTGCCGGCCGTCCGGTATCTGGTCGAGGAGATCGGAGCGGACGTGAACGCCAGGGACCACAACGGCTACAACGCGATCCACCACGCCGCGGCCCGGGGTGACGACGAGCTGATCCGCTACCTCGTCGAGCACGGCGGAGACGTGACGGCGGTGAGCCGACGGGGACAGACGACGGCGGACATGGCCAACGGACCCGTCCAGAGGCTGGAGCCGTTCCCGGAGACCGTGGCGCTGCTGGAGAGCCTGGGATCCGAGAACAACCACAACTGCGTGTCCTGCTGAGGACCGGAGGGCCGTGAGACGACTCCGCTCGGCGCCCGGTCGCCGGGCGGATCTTCTTTTCCTGTGCGAAGCCGCTCGCGACGCCCGTGACCCCCTCAACGGGTCACGGCTCGGGGGCGATGCGAGGAGACCGTGATGAGATGTCTTCGAGGCGCCCTCCCCGCCCTCCTCCTCCCGGCGGTCCTGGTGCCCACGCTGGAGGCCCAGGACGCGGAGCGGGAGCGCCGGATCCGGGAGCAGCTCGGCGAGCCACGGCCGATCGCCGCGCTGAACTCGGTGTGGATCGAGGAGCTGACGTGGATGGAGGTCCGGGACGCCCTTGCGGCGGGCAAGACCACGGCGATCATCCCCACCGGCGGGATCGAGCAGAACGGCCCGTACCTGGCCACGGGGAAGCACAACTACGTGCTCCAGACCGCCTGCGATGAGATCGCCCGGAAGCTGGGCGACGCCCTCTGCGCTCCGATCGTCAAGCTCGTCCCCGAGGGCGACATCGAGAACCCGTCGGGGCACATGCGCTATCCCGGCACGATCAGCCTGCGGCAGGAGACCTTCCGGATGCTCCTGAGCGACGTCGCCCGCAGCCTCGCGATCCACGGCTTCCGCGACATCGTCTTCATCGGCGACAGCGGGGGGAACCAGGCCGGAATGGAGGCGACCGCCGGGGAGCTGAACCGGCGCTGGACCGACGCCCGCGCCCACTACATCCCCGAATACTACGACAAGGCTGCCGTGGTGGAGTGGATGGAGCGGGAGCTGGGGATCGTCCAGCCCGTGGACGAAGGCCTTCACGACAACTACGTGATCACGGCGGAGATGATGATCGCCGATCCCACCACGGTCCGGTACGAACAGCGGGTCGCGGCGGGCAGGGCCACGATCAACGGGCTCAGCATCGTGCCCGAGGAGCGGACGATCGAAGTCGGTAGAAAGCTCCTCGGCTACCGGGTCGATCGGACCGTGGAGGCGATCCGCAGGAAGCGGGTGGAACGAACGTCCGAGGGGTGGTGAGCAGGGGTCGGGAGGCGCCGTGACGGGACGGCGCAACCTTCGGCCCCGGAGACGACCGACGGAGATGAGAAGGATGGAAGACCGAAGCAGAGCGGTGGCACGGCTCGCGGCAGGCGCGCTCGCCGGGTTGCTCCTCGTGTCGGCTCCCGGAGCGCCGCTCCAGGCACAGGGGCGGGCCGACTCCCTGGTCAGCGAGGAGACGCTCACGGCGTTCGCCCGCGCCTATCCACGGATCGTGGAGGCACGGGAGGAGTTCCGCGCCCGCCTCGGCCGGACCCACGACGCCGAGCGGGCGGCGGAGATCCGAAGGGAGTTCAACGAGGAGCGGGCCCGGATCCTCGAGGAGCACGGCCTCACCTCCGAGGAGTTCCGGCGAGCGACGTTCGCGGTCAGCACCGACGCCCGCCGCCGCAGCGCCTTCGAAGCGATGCTGAGGGGCGCGGCCGAGGCTCCCGGAGAGGCCGTGGCCGAGGCACCGGACAGGGGCGCGGAGCCGGAAGGGCCGGCGGGGGAGCCGGACCCGGCGGACGAGGGTCGGACCGGGGAGGTCTCGCCCCCGCCGACCGACACGGAGACCGAAGCGACCGACGCGGGGGCGGACGACGGGCTCCCGCCGAGCGTCACCGAGGAGATGATCGAGGTCGGCCGGGCCGTCTTCACCGGCCAGGGCGCCTGCTTCTCCTGCCACGGGCCGGACGGAACGGGGACCCCGATCGGCCCCGACCTGACCGACGCGCGATGGCTCCACATCGACGGCTCGTACGAGGCGATCGTCACCCTGGTGAACTCCGGGGTCCCGGAGCCCGAGGAGCATCCGGCGCCGATGCTGCCCCGGGGCGGGACCGGGATCGACGATGAGCAGGTTCGGGCCGTGGCGGCCTACGTCTGGACGCTGACCCACCCGCACTGAGCGGCTTCCCGCCCCCGGTTGAGGGACGACGCCACCGGGCCCCTCGGCTCCCGGAGCCCGGGTCTACCTGAACACTTGCGGAGGAACCACCCCACATGAAGACCGCATCCCGGCCCGCGGGCATCGCCTCCACCACCCTCCTCGCCCTCATGACCGTCGCCGCGGCCCCGATCCCCGGGCCCGGGGCCCACGCCCTCGCCGCCCAGAACAGGGAGCCCTACGACGTCGTGATCCTCGGAGGCCGGGTCATGGACCCCGAGAGCGGCCGGGACCAGGTGGCCAACGTGGGGATCCGGGGAGAGCGGATCGCCGTCATCACCACCGAGCCGATCCGGGGGCGCCGCACGATCGACGCCGCCGGCCACATCGTGGCCCCGGGCTTCGTGGACATCCTCTCCGGCATCCACCCCGAGCATAAGGCCCACGCCGACAAGGTCGCCGACGGCGTCACCACCACCTTCGGGATGCACGGGGGGCCCGTCGACGTGGAGGGGTACGCGGCCGGGCAGCGGGCCGCCCGGCCCATCGTGAACTACGCCGCCACCGTGAGCCACCGGGCTGTGCGCGAGGCCGCCGGCGCCACCGACCGCTACGGGCCGGCCACCCCCGAGCAGGTCGAGGAGATGAAGGGGCTGGCCCGTCGGGCGATCCGGTCGGGCGCCGTGGGGATCGGCTTCGGCCTCAACTACTCGCCGGGAGCCGAATACGAGGAGGTCTACGCCATCTTCGAGGTGGCGGCCGAGGAGGGGGTGCCGGGTCACCTGCACGCCCGCTACAAGGGGAACGTCTTCCCCCTCACCATGAGCCTGGCGGCGATGGAGGTGGTGGCGATGGCGGCGGCCACGGGAGCCCAGGCCCAGCTCGCCCACCTGATCTCGTCCACCGTGGGCTCCGCCCCCCTCTCGATCGCCCTGGCCGAGGGCGCCAGCGAGCACGGCGTGGACGTGGGCTTCGACTTCCACGTCTGGACCCGGAACCAGACCTCCCTCCAGTCGGCCCTCTACGACGAAGGGTGGCAGGAGCGCTTCGGGGGCGCCGACTACTCGGACATCTACGTCGCCCGAACCCAGGAGCGGCTCGACAGCGCCCGCTTCCACGAGCTCCGGGCCGAGCCCGATCCGATCTCGGTCCAGACCGAGTTCATCCCCGAGGAGGAGATCGTCCTGGGGCTCGAGAGCCCCCTGGGGATCGTGAGCTCCGACGGGGGCGGCCTGGTGGAGGGCACCGGCCACCCCCGGAGCGTGGGGACCTTCGCCCGCTTTCTGGGGCGCTACGTCCGGGATCTGGCCGTGGTGGACTGGATGGAGGGAATCCGGAAGATCACGGTGCTTCCGGCCTCCCGGCTCGAGAAGGCCGTGCCCCGCATGGGCCTGAAGGGCAGGCTCCAGGTGGGGGCCGACGCCGACGTCACGGTCTTCGACCCCGGCACCGTCCGGGCCCGGGCCACCTACGCGAACCCCGACCGGCGCTCGGCGGGCATCCCCTGGGTCGTGGTGAACGGCCAGGTGGTGGTGGAGAACGGGGTCGTCCTCGACGGCCCGGCGCCGGGGCAGTGGCTCCGGCATCCCGAGCCCGCCGGCGGGTAGGCACCGCCTCGAGGCGTGGGCAGCGACGAAGAGATCGCCGGGGGAGGCGTGGGGCTTCCCGGCTCCGGTGGGTGACCGGCCGGTGTGCTCGATCGTCTGCTTCTTCGTGTGCCGAGCCCATCGCAAGCAGGGCCTGACCGGCGCCCTGATCCGCGGGGCGTGCGAGCTGGCGGCGGCCCAGGGGGCATCGATCGTGGAGGTGTATCCGGTGGAGCCGAAGAAGGACTCGATGCCTCCGGGGTTCGCGTTCACCGGCCTGGCCTCCGCCTTCCGTCGGGCCGGGTTCCGGGAGGTCGAGCGCCGCTCCCCCACCCGGCCGATCGTGCGCCTGGAACTCTGAGCACGGGGAGATCCGAGAGCCCATGGCCGACGCCGCCCTCGCCGTCCTCGTCCTCTTCCTCATGACGGGAGCCCTCCTCCTGGTGCCCCTGGGCCTGCCCGGTGTCTGGGTCATGATCCTGATCCTCCTGGGCATGACGGTGGCGGGGACGGTCTCGTGGACGACCTGGGGAATCCTGGCCGTCCTGGCGACCCTGGTGGAGGTGGGCGAGTTCCTCCTCGTCAAGGAGATGGGGGAGCGCTACGGCGGATCGGGACGGGCCTTCTGGGGGGCGATCGCCGGAGGGATCCTGGGGGCCCTCGTCGGCGCTCCGGTGCCGCTCCTGGGCTCCCTGGTGGCGGGGGTCGCGGGCACTTTCGCCGGAGCGGCGGCGGTGACCCTCTGGGAGACCCGCTCCTGGGAGGACGCGTCCCGGGTGGGCTGGGGCGTGAGCGTGGCGCGGATCCTCTCGGTGGGAATGAAGACCGGCGTGGGGATCATGGTGATCGTGGTGGGCGGCTTCGCCCTCTTCTTGTGAAGGAGAGGGATTCCCGCGAGCGTTCCCCCATGGATCCCACCGTCTCCCACCCCGCCCGCTACTGGCACCGCCTCGACGACGGC
>JABAHQ010002142.1_pt1 | contig 41624 bp, 41 predicted proteins | sample 7062091 | NCBI WGS metagenome assembly JABAHQ01 (sample SAMN14534359, study PRJNA622989) | marine sediment metagenome | biome: marine biome [ENVO:00000428]; feature: marine pelagic biome [ENVO:01000023]; material: deep marine sediment [ENVO:00002113] | place: India: Gulf of Kutch | collected... | reverse complement strand
CCGCCGGCTCGAGCGGCTCGTGCCGCGCGAGCTCGCCTCGCAGGAGGCGCTCGAGCGGGCGCGGATGCAGCTCGATATCGCACGCGCAGGGGTCGACGAGGCGAAGCAGCGCCTGGAGCTCCTGCGCGAGGGCCCGAGGCGGGAGACGATCGAGCAGGCGCGCGCCGAGCTCGAGGCGCATCGCGCGGCGGTGGCGACGGCCGAGCGGCGGCTCGGCTATACGCGTCTCAAGAGCCCCGTCAGCGGCATCGTGGAAGTCCGCCTCGCCGAGAGCGGCGAAGTGCTCGCCGCCGGGCAGCCGGTGCTGCGCATCGCCGAGCTCGACGCGCCGTGGGTGCGCGCCTATCTGCCCGAGCCGGATCTGGCGCGCGTGCAGCTCGGGCAGTCCGCACAGGTGCGCGTCGACGGTCTCCCCGGGCAGATTCTCGACGGCACCTTGAGCTTCATCGCCGCGGAGGCCGAGTTCACGCCGAAGACAGTCGAGACGCGGGAGCTGCGCGTCGATCTGGTCTACCGTGTCAAGATCCGCCTCAACGACCCCCAGGGCCGGCTCAAGATCGGCATGCCGGCGGATGTGACGCTCCAGCCGCAGACATCGTCGCCCCGTCCATGAGCGAGACGATCATCGAGCTCGCGGGCGTGCGGTTCGCCTACGGCGAGACGCCGGTGCTCGAGGACATCGACCTGGCGGTGCGCGCCGGCGAGATTTACGGCCTGGTCGGCGCCGATGGCGCCGGCAAGACCACGCTGCTGCGCCTGGCCGTCGGTCAGTTGCGTCCCTTCTCGGGCCGTGTGCGTCTGCTCGGCGGCGATCCCGCCGCCCCCGAGCTGCGCGAGCAGCTCGCCTATATGCCGCAGGGCTTCGGCCTGTATCCGGATCTGTCGGTGGCCGAGAATCTCGACTTCTTCGCCGACCTGCACGGCCTCGAGAGAGCCGATGCCGATCGGCGCATCACCGAGCTGCTCGCACGCACCGGCCTGCACGGCTTCGAGGGTCGCCGGGCTCACCGCCTGTCCGGGGGCATGATGCAGAAGCTCGCGCTCGCCTGCGCGCTGGTCAGCGCTCCCCGCGCGATGTGCCTGGACGAGCCCACCACGGGCGTCGATCCGGTATCGCGGCGTGCCTTCTGGTCGCTGCTCGACGGCGTGCGCGCGGAGGGTGTCGCGATCCTCTACGCTACCGCCAACATGGACGAGGCCGAGCGCTGCGACCGCGTGGCGTTCCTCGAGGCGGGCCGCTTCCTGCGCACCGGTACCCCGGAGGCATTGGCCGCCGTGCCCGACGCCCTCCTGGTGAGCGTGCACGGTGAGGGCGCGCGCGCCGCGCGGTCTGCGCTGCGGGCCACCCAGGGTGTCACCGCTGTGCTGCCGGTCGGGTCACGCCTGCACGTGTGGCTGGAGGCGGGATGGACGCTCGCGGCCTTCCGCGCGCACCTCGCCTCCGTCGACGAAGCGCTCGAGGTCGAGCGCATCCATGCGACGCTGCACGACGCGGTGCTGCGCGAGCTCACCTTGCATCGGGCGGGCGAGCCGCAATGGTCGACGTCGAGCTGATGTCCGACCGCGGCGCCGATGCCGTCATCGACGCACGCGGGCTGACGCGCCGGTTCGGTGCGTTCACCGCCGTGGACGACATCGACATCAGCGTCCGCCGTGGCGAGGTCTTCGGCCTGCTCGGGGCGAACGGCGCCGGCAAGACCACGGCGATCCGCATGCTCTGCGGACTGCTCGCGCCGACGAGCGGCACGGTACGCGTGGCCGGGATCGACATGATCAAGCACGCGCGCCGCGCCCGCGGGCGCATCGGTTACGTCGCACAGCTCTTCGCGCTGTACGCCGATCTGACCGTCGTCGAGAATCTGCGTCTGCAGGCCGGTCTCTACGGGCTGCGTTCCCGTGCACGGCACGAGCGCATCACCTGGGCGCTCGAGCGCATGGGATTGGGCACGGTGACGAAGCGGCCCGCGCGCGACCTCCCGCTCGGGTATCGACGGCGCCTCTCGCTCGCCGCTGCGCTGTTGCACGAGCCCGGAGTGCTGTTCCTCGACGAGCCCACCTCGGGAGTGGACCCGCTGGCGCGTCAGCAGTTCTGGGAGCTGATCTACGAGCTGGCCGAGACCGGCATCGGCATTCTCGTGACCACGCACCACATGGACGAGGCCCTGTTCTGCGAACGTCTGGCGCTGATGCACGCCGGGCGCGTGATCGAGACCGGGACGCCCGCCGCGCTCCGGCGCCGACCTTTGACCACGCCCCTGCTCGAGCTGCGCTCGACCGAATCCGGCCGTTGGACACAGCGCCTGGCGTCATGGGCGGCGATCCGGGAGATCGTCCCGCACGCCGGGCAGCTTCGGCTCCGACTGCAGCGGGGCGGCGACGCAGAGACCGCGCGCGGTGAGATCGAGCGCATCGCACGCGATGACGATCTGGCTCTCGACGAGGTCCGCCTCGCCCAGCCCGAGCTCGAGGACGTCTTCGTTGCGGTCCTCGAGGAGGCCAGCACCGGCGAGGGCGAGACGTGAGGACTCAGCACGTCCGCGCCATGGCGCGCAAGGAATGGCGGCATCTCCTGCGCGACCCGGGCAGTCTGGCTCTGATCCTGCTGATGCCCGCCATGCTGCTGTTCTTGTTCGGCTACGCCATCCGCCTCGATATCACCGAGGCGCCGCTGGGGGTATTGCAGGAGACCCGCGACGCCGAATCGGACGCGCTCGTCGCGCGCTTCGAGGCCAGCCACGCCTTCGACGTCACGCGCCGCTTCGACGACCGCGACGCGCTCGGCGAGGCACTGGAGGAGGGCGAGGTGTGGGCCGCGCTCGTGGTGCCCGACGAGTACTCGACCGAGCTCGCTCGCGGCCAGGCCGCCTTGCAGCTGCTGCTCGATGGCGTAGACGCGAACACGGCGCGACTTCTGCGCAACTACGCCCTGAACATCGTGGATCTCCATGCGCGGCTCGCCGGCGCCCCTGACCCGCCCGTCCGCATCGAGGAACGGAGCTGGTTCAACGAGGCGCGGATCAGTCGCCTGGCGATCGTTCCCGGTGTCATCGCAGTGGTTATGGCGGTGATCGGCGCGCTCATGACCTCGCTCACTGTCGCCCGCGAGATGGAGCTCGGTAACGTCGTGATGCTCCGCACCACGCCGCTGTCCCGCACCGAGTTTCTGGCCGGCAAGCTGATCCCCTATTTCGTGATCGGCATGATCGACCTGCTGGTCTCGGTCGCGGCGGCGGTCTACGTCTTCGACGTGCCGCTGCGCGGGCCTTTCGCGGGACTCGTGGTCGTCTCGGCGCTGTTCCTGCTCGTGGTCATGCTACAGGGGACATTGATCTCGATCGCTGCCGGCAATCAAATGCTGGCAAGCCAGATGTCATTGGTCAGCACATTCCTGCCGGCCTTTCTCCTGTCCGGCTTCATCTTCGCGATAGAGAACATGCCGTGGCTCCTGCAGTACCTGACACTTCTGGTCCCGGCCCGTTACTACGTGACCATCTCCAAGGCGGTGTTCCTCAAAGGACTGGCTCCCTACGTGCTGTGGACCGAGGTGATCGCCCTGACGCTCATTCTAGCAGCGCTGTGGGCGGTGGTCCGCACCAGGGCCCGCAAGCTCGGCCTGCTCGACTGATGCGCGCGACCCTCGACATGCTGACTCGAATGCGGGCGTTGCTCGGCAAGGAGCTCCGTGAGCTCTTGCGCGATCCTAAGATGCGTTTCTTCGTGCTGGTGCCGCCCCTGGTTCAGCTCTTCATCTTCGGCTACGCGGCCACCTTCGATGTTCGGGCCGCGCGCGTCGGCCTGCTGGACCCGCGGAACAGCAGCGAGACTCGCGAGCTGGTGAGCGCGATCCGAGCGAGCGGCGAGTTCCGGGTGAGGTCTTTTTCGGACATGGGCGCCGCTGCCGCCGCGATCGATCGCGGCGCGATCCGCGCGGTGGTGCGTTTCGGTCACGACTTTGATGTCGAGCCGGTGATCCAGCTCATCGCCGACGGCTCCGATTCCAACAGCGCCCAGCTCGTCGTGGGCCAGCTCGCGCGGCTGATCCGCGAGCATGCGGCGCGCGCGACGGGGGCGCGTCCGTTGATACGCATCGAGGAGCGGGCCTGGTTCAACGAGAATCTTGATGATCGAAATTTTTTCATACCCGGGATCATCGCCAATGTGGTGCTGATCGCCACTATGACCTTGACGGCGATCGCCGTGGTGCGCGAGCGGGAGCTCGGCACGCTGGAGCGGCTCATGGTGACGCCGCTGAGCGGTCTTGAGTTTTTGCTCGGGAAGATGATACCCGTCGCGGGCGTCGGACTCCTCGACGTGTTGCTCATCACCGCCGTCGGCGTGGGATGGTTCGAGGTGCCGTTCCGCGGTAGTTTTTTTGCGCTGCTGCTCTCCAGCGTGCTGTTCTTCACGAGCACGCTGGGCCTGGGTCTGCTGATCTCCGCCTATGCGCACACCCAGCAGCAGGCGACGCTGATGGGCTTCTTCGTCATCATGCCGCTGGTGATCTTGTCGGGCTTCGCCTTTCCGATCGCGAATATGCCCGAGCCCGTGCAGCTGCTGACCTACATCAACCCGCTGCGTTATTATCTCGTCGTGATCCGCGACGTTTATCTCAAGGGGGGCGGGCTGGCCGGGCACGGCTTCGAGTATCTGATGATGGTCGTGCTCGGCCTCGTGGCGCTTGGATTGGCCGCTGTTCGGCTGAGAAAATAGATTCGCAAGCCATTTGATGACGATCATCCGCCGGCGCGCCCCGGCACGGGTTCGGTACGGCGAGCCTCGTGCCCCGGTGTAAGCTCCTGCCGGGGAGGGGCGCGAGGCCGCGGCGGCATCCGAGCGCCTCCGAGCACCGGGCCGTCCCAAGGTCGCGGCGACCGCGTTCCAACGGCACATCACGCCCTATTGTTTTAGGGCCTTGCGGCTCCTGCCGCTTTGCGTCCCATGCGTTGATAGCTGACCCATGATCGCGGGGCCGAGCGTCACGATCCTCGAGCCGGAGACGGAGGAGGATTTCGAGCGCTACTACGAGCTGCGGTGGCGGATCCTGCGCGCGCCGTGGCACCAACCGCGGGGCAGCGAGCGCGACGCGCTCGACGCGCAGGCGATCCACTTGATGGCCTGTCTCGCGGACCGCGTGCCGGTCGGGGTGGGACGGCTGCACCTGGTCGCCCCGGGGGAGGCCCGGATCCGCTACATGGCGGTGGCGCCGGCCCAACGCGGGCTGGGCATCGGCCGGCGGCTGCTCGCGGCGCTCGAGGGCCGGGCGCGCACCGCGGGGGTCCGGCGCATACGGCTCGAAGCCCGGGAGGCGGCTGTCGAGTTCTATCGCCGCCACGGCTACCGGGCGGCGGGCCCCGGTCACGTGCTCTACGGCCGCATCCGCCACCGGCGCATGGACAAGACGCTCTGAGCGCCGGAAAACGGGCCATTCCGCTCGCCGGCTTCCGAGCCCGGCCCGGCCGCGGACGAGCCGGGAAAGGTTGCATCAGCGCCGTCAGAGGGCGTGTCCGCCTCCGGGCGCCGCCTCGGGGAAGAATTCGGTGGCGAGCATCTCGCCCTGCGTGTCCACGCGCACCCCCGTGGTGCCGGGGCGCCGGGTCAGAATATAGGCGGCCATCATCGTGGCCAGGGACTGATTGTCGGTCTCCAGCGCCGTCAGCAGACGGTTGGCGACGATCTGGCAGCGCTGATCGGTGTCGGGCTGCTCCACCCACTCGCGGCCCATCTGCCAACCGCCGTCCATGTCGGCGTCCATCTTCGCGAACACTCCCCCGGCCTCGCTCAGCACCCCGTCGGGCACGTTGACCGCCAGCACCTGATCATCAATGATTACTTCCAGTCGCATGGCCGCCCTCCTCGCCGGCGAGGCCCCACACGCACGAGACCCGCGCCCCGACGAAATCCGATCATGCTCGTTCACATTCCCTCGGTCTTGACGGCCGCACAGATCGAAACCGTCAATCGGCTCCTCTCAAAGGCCCGCTTCGTGCCGGGCGGAGACTCAGCCGGCATGGCGGCGCGGCGTGTCAAGCGCAACCGAGAGCTCGCCCCGGACGCCGAGGAGACGCTCGAGCTCAACCGCATCGTCATGGGCAACCTGGTGCGTCACCCCACCTACAAGAGCGCCGCGCTGCCGTTGCGCGTGGCCGCGCCCTTCTACGCGAGTTATGAGCCTGGCATGGCCTACGGTGACCACGTCGACGATCCCGTCATGGGCAGCGGCGAGCGCTATCGCTCCGACCTCTCCATCACCGTGTTCCTGAACGAGCCCGAGGCCTACGACGGCGGCGAGCTGGTGATCCGTACCACGCTCGACGAACGGCACGTCAAGCTCCCGGCCGGCGACGTCATCCTCTACCCCTCCCACAGCCTCCACCGTGTCAGCGAGGTCACCCGCGGGGAGCGGCGGGTAGCGGTCACCTGGGTGCAGAGTCTGGTGCGCGACCCGGCTCGGCGCGAGCTGCTCTACGAGCTCGATCTCGCCCGCGAGCGCCTGCTGCGCGAGCGTCCCGATGCGGAGGAGACCCGGCGGGTCGATAACACCTATGTCAACCTGGTCCGCATGTGGGCCGAGTTGTGAGACGGCAGTGACACGTTGGGTCCGGCGCTGCGTACCTTGACCCGATCTACGTCAACGGCAGCCCCGTAGGATGGGTCAAGCGCCGAAGGCGCGGACCCATCGTCCATGCCAGTGACCAGGAAAGAATTACCGTTATCGGCGCGAGCCTTTCTCGCTGTGCGCCAGCTCGACCACTTTGTCGGCGACGTCGCGATACTCCTCCCGGTAGTTGTGCAGCTCGTGCCCCTCCGGGGCCACGTAGTACTCGGCGGGATCGACGCCGTTACTGTGCTCGTAGCGGATGAACTGCTTCTGCATCTGGATCATCTTCTTTATCAGCTCTTGCTTCTCGTCCATTGCGATCCTCCCGTGTCGGTGCGCTAGAGACGTGAACGGGACCGCGCCCCGGCGGCTTCGTCCACGGCGCGGATGCCCTTGTGACCGATGAACAGCCCGCAGCCCATGCGGCGCAACGGACCGAGTCCGCGCTGCTGCAAGGTGACCGACTCCTGCGGATCGAGATCGGCCACCAGCACGCTGCGCGTGAAGACATCGCCTTCGGGCCGGCGTAACATCCCGGTGCGCCCGCACAGCACCTTGCGCACCGGCACCCCGAGGGCCTTGAGCTCCTCGACCGTCGCCTCGAGGAACCGGCTCTCGTCCTGGCCCGGATCGGCGACCACGTAGCGGGCGAATAGCGTGGGCAGCGCCGCGAGCGGCCGCACGCTCGCCTCACCCACGGTCAGCCCGTGCCCGTCGATGTCCAGAACCGCCCCGGTCAACCCCCGGGTGTTCTCGACGCGGGCTTTGGGCAACCGCAAGGTCATCCGCGTGCGCCGCGAGGGGTAGAGCACGTCGTGGGCGGGGTCCTCGGGACGCACCCAGCCGTTGCCCGATGCCGCGCCGTGGATCACATGTATCCCCGCGTCGTTCTCCTCGGCGAGCCAGGGCAAGACTTCGTGCAGGGCTTTCGAGAGGGCGTTCGCGTGATCGATCGGCAGGCAGGCGCAGGAGATGCGGAACGCCATGTCCACGACGTCGTCCGGGACCTCGTAGTCCTGCGCCTCGTCGTCCTCGTCCCAGTAGTAGGTCATCGCCCCGCTTCTTCAGTCGATCCGTCCGGAGAAGGCCGTCTCGAGCTGCTCCTCCCAGTTGGCCGGCGTATCGCGGTACGGCGGCCGCACGTCGATACGAAAGAAGATCTCGCCCTGACAGGCGCGCTCTCTGACCACGGCCACCAGGTCCTCAAACGAATCGAGATCCTGGTGCTGCAGCAAAATCTCGCTCAGCCAAAGCATGCTCGCCCGCCTCAGCCGTCGGGGCGATCCGATCGTAGTACCGTGCTCTATAGAGCAGTCGCCGACGCTCGGCGCGATGGTCGTCCGTGAAGGCGCCCCGGCAATGCAGCACGTTGTTGCAAATCACGCCCTCGCCGGGACGCAGCCGATGACGGAACACGTACGGCGAGGCACCCTCCTCGAGCAGGGCCCGCAGGCACTCGACCGCCCGGCGGGTGAGCGGATCGGCCCGCCAGGTGATGCTGCGCGTGCGGGCCGTATAGCGCATGTGCAACGCCCCGGTTTCACGGTCGACGCTGAAGACCGGGCCGGTGCGCGCCTCGCGCGCCGCCCCCTCGCCCGCGTTGGGCGGAACCGTCATCGCCTCGGGGTGCATCAGGGCCGCCACGTAGTCGGGGTCGGTCTCGCGCAGGAGAATATAGGCCACCTCGTGGTCGAGAAAGGCGTTCGCCCCGCCGTACTGGGCATTGACCACGCAGTACAGGATGAAGGCGCGGACGCGCCGCTCCGTCGCGTTGTAGTACCCGTCGGTGTGCCAGTTCAGCGCCCGGTCGGTATACGGGATGTAGCCCCGGCGCAGTCCCTCGCGGGTGACCCGCAGGGGGGTGATCCGATCGCCGTCGGCCCCCGGGTTGGCATCGAGCCGCCGCAGGCCAAGCTGGGCGCCCAGGGCCGCCACGAGGGCTCGGTCGCCGAGCCGGCGGCTGGCGCAGATCGCCATGTTCGCCTTGCGGCAACGCTCGAGCAGCGCCGCGCGCTCGATCGGGGACAGCCGGTGGGCGTCCCGGACGGAGACGACCAGGGCCTCGGGGGAGGCGGGGTAGCCGCTCAGCTTGGCATCGCGCCAGGCACGGTAGGCGCTCGTCTCGGCGAGGTCGAAGGGCCCCCCGAAGCCTGTGAGACAGGGGTCTATCGTGTTGAGGGCGACACCGGGCATGCGGCCATCCGCTTCGGTCACGACCGCCCCCGGCACGGCAAGTGCCAGCGTTTGGGCGCGCCGCGTGCGCTCGTCATCCGCACCCGATCATGCGGCGCGCCGCTCCGACCTCCCATATCCCATACGGGATACGCGGCTGCGCGAGAGGCCCCCCATAAGTGGGATATTCGGGTCATGCGGGCCCACCTAGACTTGGCTACGCGAGTCGCTGGAGGGAGTGCGCCCAGCGACGGCATCGCGCGCGACGATGGCGGACCCTATCAACGTTATATCCGCGCACGCGGCGACGCGGGGCCACACCGTGGCCGCGGCGACAAGAAACCGAGTGGGCCGCCCGGGTATGTGCCCTTCCCCAAAGGAGAACGCCATGGCTGACAAGACCCACGAGACGCCGATGCTCGACGAGCTCGAGAACGGCCCTTGGCCAAGCTTTATCTCCGGCATCAAGCGCCTGCGCGACGAGCACCCCGACAATCGCATACGCGGCATGGCGAACGATCTGCTGGGCCAGCTCGAGCACTCCTACGAGACCCGCAAGGGTTACTGGAAAGGCGGCACCGTCAGCGTCTTCGGCTACGGCGGCGGCATCATCCCGCGCTTCTCGGAGGTCGGCGACGCCTTCCCGGAATCGCGCGAGTTCCACACCCTGCGCGTCCAGCCGCCGGCCGGCAACTACTACACCACGGACATGCTGCGGCAGCTCGCCGACAGCTGGGAGAGATACGGCTCGGGCCTGATCACCTTTCACGGTCAAACCGGCAACATCATGTTCATCGGCACGAGCACCGAGAACACGCAGCACTTCTTCGACGAGGTCAACGACTACGGCTTCGACCTCGGCGGCGCAGGCCCCTGCGTCCGGACAGCCCAATCCTGCGTGGGGGCGGCGCGCTGCGAGCAGTCCTGCTGCAACGAGCACCGGATCCACCGCCAAATGGTCAACCACTTCACCGATGACGTCCATCGCCCGGCATTGCCTTACAAGTTCAAGTTCAAGGTCTCGGGCTGCCCCAACGACTGCATGAACTCGATCGAGCGCGCCGACTTCGCCATCATCGGCACCTGGCGCGACGACATGAAGGTCGATCAGGACGAGGTCAAGGCCTTTATCAAAAAGAAAGGCCGGCAATACGTGATCGACAACGTCATCACTCGCTGCCCCACCAACGCCCTCTCGCTGAACGATGACGACACGCTAAGCGTCGACAACCCGAACTGCGTGCGCTGCATGCATTGCCTGAACGTGATGACCAAGGCTTTGTCCCCGGGCGACGACAGGGGGGTGAGCCTGCTGATCGGCGGCAAGCGCACGCTCAAGATCGGGGACATGATGGGCACCGTCCTCGTTCCGTTCATGAAGCTCGAGACCGACGACGACTACAACCGCCTCATCGAGATCGCCTCGGAGGCCATCGACTTCTGGGCCGAGAACGGCCTCGAGCACGAGCGCGTCGGCGAGATGATCGAGCGCATCGGGCTGGTGAATTTCCTCGAGGGCATTGGCGTGGACCCCGACCCGCACATGGTCGCGCACCCGAGGACCAGCTCTTACGCGCGCATGGATGAATGGGACCACGAAGCCGAGCGCTGGTTTCAGCGCAAAGAGGAGCGTCAGGCGACGGGCTGAGACCCGCCGGCCGGCTTGATGAAGATCAAGGCGTGGCCTTGACATCTCCTGGCCCAATAACGAGCTCCTGAGGAGGAAGCAATGGCCGAGGCCCAGGCGAAACCGCGCACTCCGATCGAATCCGGTTGTCCGGACGGGTTTCAGTACATGCACCCCGTCATGCGCAAGAACTTCGGGCAGTGGTGGTATCACGAGCACCCGCGCCCGGGCGTGCTGCGCCACGTAGGCCGCAGCGGCGACGAGATCTGGACGGTCAAGGCGGGCACCCAGCGGATTCTCGACGTCTACACCATACGCAAGCTGTGCGAGATCGGCGACATCTACGGCGACGGCTACGTCCGCTTCACGATCCGCAGCAATATCGAATACATGGTCTCCGATCCGGCAAAGGTCGAGCCGCTGGTCAAGGCGCTGGAGGACACCGGGTTCATCGTCGGCGGGACCGCCAACTCGGTGACGATGATCTCGCACACGCAGGGCTGGCTGCACTGCGATATCCCGGGCACCGACGCCTCGGGAGTCGTCAAGTCGATGATGGACGAGCTGATCGACGAGTTTCGCAACTGCCAGATGCCGAACCGCGTCCACATTACGACCTCCTGCTGCCAGATCAACTGCGGCGGCCAGGGCGATATCGCCATCAACATCCAGCACACCAAGCCGCCACGGATCAACCACGACCAGGTCGCGAACGTCTGCGAGCGGCCGTCCGTGGTGGCCCGCTGCCCAGTGGCCGCCATTCGGCCGGCGCTGGTCAACGGCAAGCCGTCGCTGGAGGTGGACGAGANNATGCAGATCAACGATCCAGAGCACAGCAAGCTCGCGATCTGGGTCGGGGGCAATCACTCCAACGCGCGCAGCAAGCCCAGCTTCCAGAAGCTGGTCGCGGCCGGCATCCCGAACAATCCCCCCAGATGGCCGGAGGCCACCGCGATCGTCAAGCGCATCCTCCGGGCGTACAAGGACAACGCACGCGACTGGGAGCGGATCAACGACTGGGTCGAGCGGATCGGCTGGCCGCGTTTCTTCGAGCTCACGGACCTGCCGTTCACGAAGTTTCACATCGATAATTGGCGTGGAGCCCGCAACAGCCTCAATGCCTCAACGCATATCCGGTTCTAGCGGAGCACAGGTGATCAGATGAAGCTCGGCATCATGGTCAACGAAGGCCCGTACCAGCATCAGGCGTCCGACTCGGCGTACCATTTCGCCCGGGCCGCCCTGGAGAAGGGGCACGAGATCCACCGCGTGTTCTTCTACCACGACGGCGTGCACAACGCGAACAAGCTCCAGGAGCCGCAACAGGACGACCGCAACATCGTCCGCCGCTGGTCGGAGCTGGCAGAGCAGCACGGCATCGACCTGGTGGTCTGCGTGGCCGCCGCGCTGCGCCGCGGCATAAAGGACGAGATCCTGGCGCCGGGCTTTAGGATCTCCGGGCTCGGCCAGCTCGTCGAGTCCGGGATCCAGGCCGACCGGCTCGTGGTGTTCGGCGACTGACGAGGCACAGAGGTATGAGCGACGAGTTTGAAGGTATGGAGGAAGGCGGCACGATCAAGAAGTTCATGTTCGTGAATCGCAAGCCGCCGCACGGCACGATCTACGCGCTGGAGGCGCTCGAGGTGGTGCTGATCGGCGCCGCCTTCGACCAGGACGTAAGCCTGGTCTTTCTGGACGACGGTGTCTACCAGCTCAAGAAGGGCCAGGACACCAAGGCCGTCGACATGAAGAATTTCTCGCCGACCTACCGGGCGCTCGAGGGTTACGACATCGAGAAGGTCTATGTCGAGAAGGAGTCGCTCGAGTCCCGGGGGCTGAGCNNCTCATGGGCGAGCAAGACGTCGTACTCTCGTTCTGAACCGGAGCCCCGACAACAATGTTGCACACGGTCAATAAATCCCCGTTCCAGACGCAGACCCTCGAGAGCTGCCTCGCCCACGCCAAGGCCGGTCATGCGGTACTGCTGCTCGAGGACGGTGTCTATGCCGCGCTCAAGGATACTCCTGTGACGGGCGCGGTGCGCGCGGCCGCGGATAGCGTCAAGATCTACACCTTGGGCCCGGACCTGGAGGCGCGGGGTCTGAGCGCCGTCGACGTCACCGACGGGGTCGAGGTCGTGAACTACGGTGGGTTCGTTGATCTGGTCGTCGAGCATGGCACGGTCCAGTCCTGGCTGTGACTTCGTGGTAGCAAGTAGCGCGTCATATTAGGAGGCAACATCATGTCGATTGAAGTAGCTGACAAGACGCTGGAGACCGATGAAGAGGGCTACCTGCAGAATCTGAGCGATTGGAGCCCCGAGGTGGCCGAGGAGATGGCCAAGGCCGACGACTGCGAGCTGAGCGACAACCATTGGGAAGTCATCAACTTCCTGCGTGAGTACTACGAGGAATACCAGATTGCTCCGGCCGTCCGGGTGCTCACCAAGGCGATCGGCAAGAAGCTCGGACCCGACAAGGGCAACAGCAAGTACCTCTATGAGCTGTTCCCGTACGGTCCGGCCAAGCAGGCCTGTAAGTACGCCGGGCTGCCCAAGCCGACCGGCTGCGTCTGAGCCGCCCGCCGGGCCGACGCCACCACGCTCGGATCGCGGGGAAGCGAAGATGTCGCTCGTAACGGTCGTCTATGCCCTGCTGTTTTACGTTGCGGCGGCGATCCTCGTCGCGGGTTTGGCATACCGCATCGTGCGGTATGCCAAGATTCCCGCCCCGCTCAAGATCCCGACCACACCCGCCCCCACCACGCGCGGGGGGGTGGTCGCGCGACTGATTCGCGAGGTGGTGCTGTTCGAAAGCCTGTTCAAGTCCAATAAATGGATCTGGCTGTTCGGCTGGATCTTCCACTTGACTCTGTTGCTGGTGCTCTTGCGGCACCTGCGGTATTTCACCGATCCCGTATGGGGGTGGGTGGTGTGGCTGCAGCCCTTCGGCAAATACGCGGCCTTCGCCATGGTCGTCGGGCTGCTGGGGTTGTGGGTTCGACGCCTGTTCGTCGATCGCATCCGTTATATCTCGGCACCCTCCGACCACCTGATGCTGGCGCTGCTGGTAGCCATCGCCGCGAGCGGTCTGCTCATGAAGTACGTCTGGCATACCGACGTCGTGGCGTTGAAGACGTTCTTCCTGGGGCTGATGTATTTCGACTGGCAGCCCCTGCCTGCGGATGCGATGCTGCTGATCCACCTGGCGCTGGTCGCCTTGCTCATGATCATCTTTCCCGTGAGCAAGCTCTTGCATGCCCCGGGGGTCTTCTTCAGTCCGACGCGCAACCAGATAGACAACCCGCGCGAGCGCCGACATCTGGCGCCATGGGCGGCCGAGCTCGAGGCGAAGGGCCGTCAACCCGCCGGGCAGGCCTGACGGCGATACCACGACCGAGGAGAGCGCGCCGTGGCCGATTTCGAGACGCCCCAGATCAGAGAGTATCCGGTCATCCCGCTGATCCACCAAGGGGCGACCGGGCATGCCAAGCCGTACAAGGCCGACGGCAAATTCCAGGAACCCCTCGGCTATCCCGGCGAGCTAATCGAGAACTGGCAGCAGGTCGCCATCGACAAGATGGGCGAGCTGCTCGGGAAGTACCGGGGGCTGCAAGTATTCCTCGACTCGTGCGTGAAATGCGGCGCCTGCACCGACAAGTGCCATTATTTTCTCGGCACCACCGATCCCAACAACATGCCCGTCGGCCGCCAGGATCTGCTGCGCAGCGTCTACCGGCGCTACTACACCCTCGGCGGCAAGCTCTTTCCCAAGCTCGTCGGCGCGCGCGAGCTCACCCGCGAGACCCTCGACGAGTGGTACAGCTACTTCCACCAGTGCTCGCAATGCAGGCGTTGCTCGGTGTACTGCCCCTACGGCATCGACACCGCCGAGATCTCCATGGCCGCTCGGGAGGTCCTCGATAGCGTGGGCGTAGGTCAGAAGTACTGCAACGAGATCATCGGCAAGGTCAACAAGATCGGTAACAACCTCGGCCTGCCCGAGCCCGCGCTGGCCGATACCCTGCAGGGCCTCGAGGAGGAGGTCAAGGAAGACACCGGCGTGGACGTGCGTTACCCGCTCGACGAGAAGGGGGCCGAGGTCCTGTTGATCACGCCGTCGGCGGACTTCTTCGCCGAACCGCACGTGGACGGGCTGATCGGCTACGGCAAGGTCTTCCACCAGGCGGGGGTGAGCTGGACCCTGAGCTCCTACGCGAGCGAAGCCGCCAACTTCGGCATGTTCATCGGCAGCTACGAGAACACCCGCAAGCTCGCGCTCCGCATCCGCGAGGCGGCGCTCGATCTCGGCGTCAAACGGCTCGTGTTCGGCGAATGCGGGCACGCCTGGCGTGTCGCCTACAGCTTCCTCAATACCATGGCGGGCCCGTTCGATTTCCTCGATCCGCGCTATCCGGTGCCGCAGCACATCTGTGAGCTCACCTACGATTTGCTGCAGCGCGGAGCCCTGACGCTCGACAAGTCCGCCAACGATCACATGAGACTCACCTACCACGACTCCTGTAACGTCGCGCGCGCCTCACGCATGGGCGACAAGCCCGGCGGACAGTTCACGATCCCCCGGGAGATCATCAAGGCCAGCTGCAACCACTTCTACGACATGCCGCCGGACACCATCGGCGAGGCCACGTTCTGCTGCGGCGGCGGCGGCGGGTTGCTCACCGATGATCTGATGGAGATCCGCGTGAAGGGGGCCCTGCCCCGCATGGAGGCCCTCAAGGAGGTCGTCGAGGAGCACGGCGTCACTCACATGGCCGCGATCTGCGCGATCTGCAAGAGCCAGTTCGCCAAGGTGATGCCCTATTACGGCTTCGCGATGGACCAGATCGTCAGCGTCCACCAGCTCGTCAGCAACGCGATCGTGCTGGGGGCCAAGCAATAGCGCGCACAACGAATCGACTCCAGAAGGGGAGACGGCATGGCAACCTCCAGCGACGACATGAAAGGGCTGACCTTCCGCCGGTTCGAGGACGGCGAGCACCGGTGGCAATCATGGGCCGAGCAGATCTTTCAGTCGAGCTTCACACACAAGTGCCCGACCTACGTCCATCGTACGCCGCCGTGCCAGGGCAGCTGCCCGGCGGGCGAGGACATCCGCGGCTGGCTCGACATCGTGCGCGGGCTGGAGCAGCCGCCGGAGGGGATGGGGTGGCAGGAGTACGCCTTTCGCCGGCTGACCACGGCCAACCCATTCCCCTCGATCATGGGCCGGGTGTGCCCCGCCCCCTGCGAGACCGGATGCAACCGTAACGACGTCGAGGGCTACGTGGGGATCAACTCCGTCGAGCAGTTCATCGGCGACACCGCCATCGGGGAGAAGCTCGGCTACGAGGCCCCCGGCGAGGACACCGGCAAGCGCGTCGCGATCATCGGCGGCGGTCCCGCCGGCCTGGCGGCCGCGCTGCAGCTGCGGCGCCGCGGCCATGCCTGCGCGATCTTCGACGAGCACGCCGAGCTCGGCGGCATGATGCGCTACGGGATTCCCAGCTACCGCACGCCGCGCGACGTCCTCGACGCCGAGATCCAGCGCATCCTCGACATGGGCGTGGAGACGCGGCTCGACACCCGCGTCGGCCAGGACGTCCCCATGGCCGACGTCGAGAAGGAGTTCGACGCCGTGCTGTGGGCGGTGGGCACGCAGGCCGCCCGGCCTCTGCCCATCCCCGGCGCCGACGCGTCCAACGTGGTATCGGCGCTGGGCTTTCTGCGCGCCTTCAACGAGGGTCGCCTCAGGCACGTCCCCAAGCGCGTCGTGGTCGTCGGCGGCGGCGATACCTCCATCGACGTGGTCTCGGTCTCACGCCGCCTCGGTTTCAACCCCGACGCCACCGACCGCGCCGAGACCGTCGCAGGCGATATCACGACGAGCCACGCGCCGGGCACCCAGGGCGTCGAGCACGCCGAGGTGACCCTCACCTCGGTCTTCCCGCGCGAGCAGATGACCGCGCAGGACCGCGAGGTCGAGGACGCCATCCACGAGGGCGTCAGCGTGCGAACGGGCATCATGCCGCTCGAGGTCGTCCTCGATGAGCAGGGTCGCGCCCGCGCGCTCAAGATGGCCGAGTGCCACGTGGAGAAGGACATGACGATGGTCCCCCACGAGGGCACCGAGTTCGAGCTCGAGGCCGACCTTATCGTCGAGGCCATCGGGCAGACCGGCGCGCTCGACGGGCTGGATGAGCTCAACAACGGCCGCAACCTGATCGACGCCGACGGCCACTACCAGGTCAAGGGCCGCGAGGGGCACTTCGTCGCCGGCGATGCCGTCCGTCCTCACCTGCTCACCACCGCGATCGGTCAGGCCTGGGTGGCCGCCGAGAGCATCGACCACTATCTCAAGCATCGAGGTCTGGTGAAGCGGCCGAAGGTCGACAAGCACCACTTCGACCTGCTCAACAAGCTGCGTGAGACGGGTCTCGGGCCCGATCCCTACGACCACCAGCAGGTGTGGGGGACCTCGGAGTCACGGTTCGCCGTCCACAATTACGAGGATCGGTCGAAGAACGAGATCATCAAGACCGACCACATGTGGCTCGGTTACTTCAACTATACGCCACGGATCAACCGCGAGACGATCCACATCGGCGCCGACGAGGTCCTCGGCGATTTCCGCGAACGGCTGGTCGCGCTCGGCGAGGAGCAGGCCGTCGAGGAGGCCAAGCGCTGCATGAGCTGCGGGCTGTGCTTCGAGTGCGACCAGTGCGTGATCTACTGCCCGCAGGACGCCGTGCACCGCGTGCCCAAGGGCGAGCGCACCACGGGGCGCTACGTCTACACGGACTATACGCGCTGCATCGGTTGCCACATCTGCGCCGACGTGTGCCCGACGGGCTATATCGACATGGCCCTCGGGGAATGAGGATCAATTCAGAGAAGACCAAAATACTAACCGCCAAATCGCGGAGGGGGCCAAGCTTATTCAAAGATTTTTATATTATTTGTCTTTATGTTGTCTTGGCGTTCTTGGCGGCTTGGCGGTTGATCTTTAAACAGGCGACGAATGAGCACCAGCGAGATGCGTCAACGTAAGCGCGGCAATCGGAGCAGTGTTATCGGTGCTTTAGGCCTGGCGTCGGTGCTTGCCCTGCCCCTGGCCAACGCCGCAGACGATGACATCGGGCCGAAGATCCCGCCGGCGCGCAAGGGCGAGCGGTGCGTGGAGCCCACCGACGTGATGCGGCGCGATCATATGGACATGCTCATGCATCAGCGCGATGAGACGGTGCACGAGGGGATCCGCACCAGGAAGCACAGCCTCGAAGAGTGCCTGGAGTGCCATGTGCCACCAAAGACCGAGAAGACCGTCCGGATCGACAGTCGGGAGCACTTCTGCAACAGCTGCCACAGCTACGCGGCGGTCGAGGTCGACTGCTTCCAGTGCCACGCCGAGCAGCCGAGCGGCGACGCCGAGGAGTTCCACCCGGTGGCCCAACACCGCCTGCTCCGCCACGCGGGTGAGATCTCCAGCGACGAGGAGCTCGCCCGCGATGTGCGCGCGGTGCTCACCGCCGAGGAGACCGCCCGATGAGCGCGGACGGCCCGACCGATCCGAGCCGTCGTCGCTTCCTCGGCCAGGCCGCCGCCGCCGCTATGGTCACGGTGGCCCCGGGGATATTTCTTTTTGACAGCGCGCGGGCACGCCGCTCGCCCGGGGAACCCGTGACGAGCGCCGTGCGGTGGGGGCTCCTGGTCGACACGACCCGCTGCGGACGCGGATGCGACGCCTGCGTGAGCGCCTGCCGGACCGAGAACGGCTGGGACGGTCATGGGCGGCCGCGGACCGATGCGCAGTGGATCCGCAAGGTCGAAGTGCGGGACTCCAGCACCGGCCATGCGTTCACCCTGCCGATGATGTGCCAGCACTGCGAGCAACCGCCTTGCGTGGACGTCTGTCCCACCGGGGCCTCCTTCCGGCGGGCCGACGGCATCGTCCTGGTCGACAAGCACATCTGCATCGGCTGCCGCTACTGCATGATGGCCTGCCCCTACAACGCCCGCTCCTTCGTCCACGAGGACCTCGAGGACCAGAAGCCATACGCGCCGCGTGGCAAGGGTACCGTGGAGAGCTGCACGATGTGCGTCCACCGCCTCGACGCCGGCCGCTCGCCGGCCTGCGTGGAGGCCTGCGCCGACGAGGGCGGCGCCGCCATCATCTTCGGGGACCTCAACGATCCCGATAGCGAAATCTCGCGACGCCTCGCCGCCCACGGCGGCCGCGAGATCCGCGCCGACCTGGGCCTCAACACCGGCGTCCTCTACCAGGGGATTTAGATGCGACGGCCGTCAACGCAAAGAGCGCAAAGATGCAAAGGACGCAGAGAACGGATGAACCCTGATGTGACATCGGCACAGCGCCCAAATAGGCCGTTCGCCCTCGTCTATTGGGGCCCACACGAATTCGAGGAGCGACAACTAGAGGCCACTGCCGATGATGTATCAGAAATCGGAAACATGAGCACTCTGTGCCGTCAAAAACAGCGTTTCGATATCGTTCAGATGAGTTCCAAGCATAAAAAACCTTTGCGTCTTTGCGCCCTTTGCGTTAAATAACCGGAGTTTGCGGAGACCACGATGGCGGATGTGCATTTTCGTGAGGTCGAGGGGCGCAGCCCGGGCTATTGGGCCTTGCTCGGCCTATTCGGTGTCGTGGTGGCGCTGGGGCTCGGCGCGGCCTATACCATGGAGCACCACGGCCACCACATCACCGGGATGACCAACAGGATCGTCTGGGGCACCCCGCACGTGTTCGCCGTCTTCCTGATCGTGGCCGCCTCGGGGGTGCTCAACGTCGCTTCGATCGCCTCGGTCTTCGGCAAGGTCGCGTACAAGCCGCTGGCGCCGCTGTCGGGGCTGCTCGCGATCGCGCTGCTCATCGGCGGGCTCGCGATCCTCGTGCTCGACCTCGGCCGTCCGGACCGGCTGATCGTGGCGATGACGACGTACAACTTCAAGTCGATATTCGCCTGGAACATCTTTCTCTATGTCGGCTTCATTGCAGTGGTGGCCGTCTACCTTTGGTTGCTGATGGAACGACGCATGCAACGCTACTCCAAGCCCGCCGGGCTGGTGGCGTTCATCTGGCGCCTCGTCCTGACGACCGGCACCGGATCGATCTTCGGCTTCCTGGTCGCCCGGCAGGCCTACGACGCGGGGTTGCTCGCACCCATGTTCGTCATCATGTCGTTCTCCTTCGGGCTGGCGATCTACCTGCTCGTCCTGCTGGCCGCTTATAGCTGGACGGGCCGGGCTCTCGGTGACGACATCTTGCGGAGGCTGAAGAACCTGCAGGGCGTGTTCGTCGCGGCCGTGCTGTATTTCGTCGCCGTCTATCATCTCACCAACCTTTACGCGACCGAGCATCACGGCTTCGAGCGGTTCCTCCTGCTCGAAGGCGGGATCTACACGCAGCTCTTCTGGGGAGTGCAGATCGGGCTCGGCGGATTGCTGCCGCTCGCCCTGCTCTTCCATCCCAAGAGCGGGCGTCGCCGGGGAGCCATCGCCGCCGCCGCGGCCCTCGTGGTCATCGGCGGGATAGCCCAAATCTACACGATCATTATCGGCGGTCAGGCATATCCGCTCGTGCTGTTTCCCGGCAAGGAAGTGAGCAGCACGTACTTCGACGGCACGATCGCCACCTACACGCCGAGCCTGCCCGAGGTGCTGCTCGGCCTCGGCGGCATCGGGCTGGCGCTGGCCATCGTCACGCTGGCCGTCAAGGTGCTGCGCTTCCTCCCCGAGCGCATCGGCGAGGAACGGCCCGCACCCGCCGAGACCGTCGCCCCGGCGCCGGCGGCCTCCGGGACCTGAGGAACCGACCAACGCGAAGACGCTAAGGGCGCGAAGGACACGAGGAGAAACCGTTATTTCATTCGCTTTGCGGCCTTTGCGCACTTCGCGCCTTCGCGTTAGTCGGCTCGCAGACAATGCAGTCGAGGTCGAAGATGGGCCACGTGCTGATATCGGCGGCGCACAAATCCTCGGGTAAGACCACCCTGTGCATCGGCCTGTGCGCGGCGTTCGCGGCCCGCGGTCGCACGGTCTTTCCTTTCAAGAAGGGCCCCGACTACATCGACCCCCTCTGGCTGAGCCGGGCGGCGGGGCGCTCCTGCCACAACCTCGATTTCAACACCATGACCGACGAGGAGATCTTCGCCGCCGCCGGCGGTGTGGGCGATGGGCTTGGGGTGATCGAGGGCAACAAAGGCCTCTACGACGGGCTGGACCTCGAAGGCGCCAACAGCAATGCGGCCCTGGCCAAGCTGCTCGGGGCACCGGTCATCCTCGTGATCGACGCCCGTGGCATGACCCGCGGGATCGCCCCGCTGATCTTGGGCTACCAGGCGTTCGACCCCGAGGTGCGCATCGCGGGCGTGATCCTCAACCGGCTCGGAGGCAGCCGGCACGAGGCCAAGCTGCGCGCGGTCATCGAGCACTATACCGACGTCCCGGTCATGGGCGCCGTGCACCGGGCGCCGGAGCTGGAGATCGACGAGCGGCACCTCGGCCTGGTGCCGGCGAACGAAGCGGGCGACGCCCCAACGCGCATCGCGGGGATCCGGGACGCGGTGGCCGTGCAGGTCGATCTCGACGCCGTGGCCTCCATCGCATCGCACGGCCGCGCCCTGCCCCGGCCCCTGGGCGCGGCCCCCGTCGCGGCGTCCGGCCGCCGCGTGCGGATCGGGATCGCCCGTGACGAGGCGTTCGGCTTCTACTACCCGAACGACCTCGAGGCCCTCGCCCGGGCCGGCGCACGGCTGATCCCGGTTGACACTTTGAAGGACGCACACCTGCCCGCCCTCGACGGGATGCTCATCGGCGGCGGCTTCCCGGAGATGCGCATGGCGGCGCTCGAGGCCAACACGGCTCTGCGCCACGCGATCCGTGAGGCCATCGAGGCGGGGCTTCCGGTCTACGCCGAGTGTGGCGGTCTCATGTACCTCGCGCGCAGCCTGCATTGGCGCGGCGAGCGGCGCGAGATGGTGGGGGCCCTCCCCGCCGACGTGGTGATGCACGAGCGCCCCCAAGGGCGCGGCTACGTCCGCCTGCGTGAGACTGGGGCCGGCCCATGGGCAGGAGCCGGTGAGATCGCCGCCCACGAATTTCACTACTCCACGCTCGAGAACCTCACCGGCCCGGTGACCTACGCCTACCGCGTGCTGCGCGGCAACGGCGTCGATGGCAAGCACGACGGCATCGTCTACAGGAATACTTTGGCCTCCTACGCGCACCTGCGGGACACGGCGCAGAACCGCTGGGCCGCGCGCTTCGTGGAATTCGTACGCGCGCCCGCCGGCGCAGCCAGGGACCGCCCCGCCGCGGCGCCTTGATGCCACTCGGCCGGTCCGGCGATAGGAACGCGAAGGACGCATAGACACAGAGAACGCAAAGAGAAAATTGAGAAATCAATATATTCATTAATTAACAGCTTTGCGACCTTGGCGCCTTTGCGTTCTTTGCGTTGACAAACTAAGTCAGGCATAGGACCCAAACATACGGCGAGAGCGAGGCATACGCCATGATGACGATCACCGCCCAGGCGGCCGAGCAGATCCGCACCGCGGCCCGCGACGGCCAGATGGAGGGCCTGCCGCTGCGTATTGCCGCGCGTCGCCTCGACGATGGCAGCATCGAGTACGGAATGGGCTTCGACGAGCCCAACAACGAGGACACGGCCTTCAGCGTCGAGGGAGTGGAGATCGTCATCGCGCCGGTGAGCGTGGAGCTGCTCGAGGATGCGGTGCTCGATTACGTGGAGCTCGAGCCGGGCGAGTTCCAATTCGTGTTCATGAACCCGAATGATCCTCACTACGTCGCGCCGGAAGGGTACGAGCACCATCGACGCCACAGAAAGGGGCGATCGGAGCATGACTGAGCAAGCGACCTTCGACCTGATCGTCATCGGCAGCGGTCCGGGGGGCTACAAGGCCGCGGTTGCCGCCGCGCACCTTGGCGCGCGCGTCGCCCTGATCGAGCGCGACCGCCCCGGGGGGACCTGCCTCAACGAGGGCTGTATCCCCAAAAAGAGCCTGCTCTACCTGGCCGGACTCATCGAGGACGTCAACGTGCTCAACGGCTGGGGCCTCGTCGGCAACATCAGTGGCGACTACCGCGCCGCGCTCACGCATAAGGATCAAGTCGTCGCGACGATCGGCAAGAACTTTCCGGTGTGGCTGAAGCAACTGGGGATCCGCGTCTACTTCGGCCACGCCCGTCTGAGGGGGCCGCGGGAGGTGGAGATCAGCACGCGCGAGGGCCCCGTGCGCCTGCGCAGCGGGCGCCTCGTCATCGCCACCGGTGCCGAGCCCCGCCCTCACTCGGCCTGTCCGATCGACGGGGATCGGGTGCAGAGCTCACGCGAGTTCATGGCCGACCAGCGGGCCATGCCGGCGTCTTTCCTGTTTGTCGGGGGCGGGGCGGTCGGCTCGGAGCTCGCCTACCTCGCCCACCAGTTCGGGGCCCGCGTGACCGTGGCCGAGCAGAGCGGGCGGCTGCTCAACAAGCCCTGCATCCCGGAACGAGCAAGTGACATCCTCGAGCGCAAGTTCGAGCGCATCGGCATCGAGGTTCGCAAGGGCGCCACGGTGAAACGGCTGCGGCATCTCGATGACGAAGTCGAGGTAGAGCTCACGGACGGCGGCCACGGCCGTTACGGGCGCGTGCTGGTGGCCATCGGCCGAAAACCGCATACCGAAGGCCTCGACCTCGGCCGCGCCGGCATCGCCACCGATCCGAGCGGCTTCATCATCACCAATGAGTACCTCGAGACCGCCGCATCCGGCGTATATGCGGTCGGCGACGTCAAATTCGGACCCATGACCGCCAACGGCGCATTGCACGACGCCAAGATCGCGGCTACAAACGCGGTGGAAGGCAACCGGTTACGCTACAACTACAACCGCGTCCCCATCGTCATCGACTCCGCGTTGGAGATCGCCGCCGTGGGGCTCACCGAGGACCGGGCCGAGGATGCGGGGTTCGAGCCCGAGGCGGCGCGCACGAGCTTCAGCGGCAGCCCCAAGGCGCGCGGGCGCAATGACTATGAGGGGTTCATCGAGGTGGTCCACGACGAGGAGACCGGCCAGCTCCTGGGGGGCTGTATCGTGGGGGCGGAGGCCGGCGAGCAGATCCAGATGCTCACGGCCGCATGCCAATCGACGCGCGGACTGTGGTTCCTCAAGGACATCAACTACAGCCACCCCTCGTGGTGCGAGGAGCTGGAGAACGCTATCGACCGCTACACGGCCGCCTTCACCCAGTCCGGCAAAGAGGTCTTCCGCCCGGGGATCTACGCCATCGACGACTCGGTCGCCCGGGGGTGAAACCCGACACCCTCTGCTACTATACTTATTGATGCCCCCAACCGAGCCCAGAGGGGGCGCAAGGGCATGACGGCCAGATCCGACACCGGCCCCCGCCGCGCGGCGCGGGGTCTCGCCACCTGGCTGATCCCTCCCGCACGGGACTGGCAGCGGAAGTCCGGCGGGATCGCACACAGCCGCCTCGCCTGGCCCCTGCTGGGGCTCGGCGCGGTCTTACTCGCCCTGACCGGCCTGACCGCCTGGTCGGCCAGCGGACCGAGCGGCACGCTCATCCCCGCGCTCGAAGCCGGGCTGGCGCTCCTCGGGCTGACGCTGGTGGTCGCGACCGCGCTGCTGATCCGGCACGATCTGCTGATCCCCCTCACGCATTTGCGCAACTGGGCGCTGCGTGTGCGCGGGGGAAATCTCGCCGCGAGGATCCCGCAGCCCACGCACGGCGAGTTCGCCGAGCTCGCCCGGGACATCAACAACCTGGGCGAGTCGTTGGAATCCCTCTCCCGCGACATGGCCGCCCAGGTCAGCAAGCAGACCATGCGGATCGAGCAGAAGACGCGCTCGCTGGCGATCCTCTACGACGTCGCCGCCAGCATCAACGCCGCCCGCGACCTGAACGATCTTCTGACGCGATTCCTGCACACGCTGTGCGACCTGCTGAACGCACGGGGCGGGGTGATACGCCTGATCGGCGAAGACGGGCAGATGCCGCTGGTCGCGAGCACGGGTCTCGACGACGATCTCGTCGCGCAGGAGCATTTCGTCCCCAGCCCGCAATGCCTGTGCAGCCAGGCCGCCCAGAATGGTACGCCGCTGTGCCAGGACGACTTGCACCATTGCGCGGAGGTAATCGGTCGTGAGTTTTTCGAGCGCGACGATCTCGGCCTGGTAGCGATACCGTTGCAGTACCGTGGTCACACGCTCGGGGTGTACAACCTGTTCGTCGGCAGCCGCGACCTATCCGAGCGAGACGACCTGCAGCCACTGCTCACCAGCGTCGGGCGCCATCTCGGGATGGCGATCGAGAAGACCCGCCTGGACGAGGAATCGAAGCGGCTGTCGTTAATCGAAGAACGTACCCGTCTCGCCCACGAATTGCACGATTCGCTCGCGCAAACGCTCGCCAGCCTGCGGTTCCAAGTCAAGGTTCTCGACGAGACCTTGCCGAACGACGACTACCCCTCCGATGAAGTAAAGCGCATCGCCGGCAGTCTGGACGAGGCGCACACCGAGCTTCGCGAGCTGATCGCCCACTTTCGAGCACCGGTGCACGAGCGAGGTTTCGTTCCGGCGATCGAGGAGCTGCTCGAGCGCTTCCGCAACCAATCGGGCATCAGGGTCTTCCTGCAAAATGAGTGGCCGACCGCCGCGTTGTCTCCTGATACGGCAACCGAGGTGCTTCGCATCATTCAGGAGGCCCTGTGCAACGTGCGCAAGCACGCGAGGGCGCATACCGTACGGGTGCTCCTCAGCCACGATGCGCACCGCAATCGCCATATCCTGGTCGAGGACGACGGCGTCGGCATGACCGTGCCGACGGCGAGCAACGGCGGCGATCACATCGGGCTTTCCATCATGGACGAACGTGCACAACGTATCGGCGCGCGCCTGCGCATCGAGAGCGAGCCGGACGAGGGCACGCGTTTGTCCTTGACCCTGACGTGCCAGGACGAGCCCGCATCGTTGCTCGCCGCACGGCGGGCCGCCCAATGAGCCTGCGAGTCCTCCTCGTCGACGACCATACGCTGTTTCGTGTCGGGTTGGTCGGTCTGCTCGAGCACCGCGGAATCGATGTGGTCGCCGCCGTCGGGAGCGGAGCCGAAGGCCTCGAGAAGGCCGGCGAGCTGCAACCCGATATCGTGCTGCTCGACATGCGCATGCCCGGGATGACCGGGCTCGAGCTCCTGCAAAAGATCCGCCAAGCGGATCTGCACATGCCCGTGGTCATGCTGACCACCAGCAGCGACGAGCGCGACCTGGTCGATTCGCTGCGAAACGGCGCACAGGGTTACTTGCTGAAGGACATCAATCCGGACGAGCTCGTCCGCGCATTGCACGATATCGTCGGAGGAAAGACGTTCGTCGCGCCGGATCTCACGCCGGTGATCGCACGGGTGGTCGGCGGCCAATCCGACGCCGGGACCGAGACGAGCCCTTTCAATGATCTCACGCCCCGCGAAGGCGAGATCCTGGGACTGCTCGCCGAGGGCCAGAGCAACAAGATGATCGCGCGCAATCTCGGGATTTCCGACGGGACGGTCAAGCTGCACGTCAAGGCCATCCTGCGCAAGCTCGGCGTCCATTCGAGGGTGGAGGCCGCGGTGCTCGCCGTGGAGCAGGGGCTGCGCTCCGAAGGGGGGCCGGACCTCTCGAGCAGCGCGGACTAACCTGCCGTTTCGCCGCCTCCGTGCGAGCCGACGTAATGCTTGCGATGGCGCCGCCGCCTGCCGGCGCGCTGGACCACCACGCCGGTGATCGCCTCCGTCCCTCCGATCTCGGCGGTCTCGTACGCCGGGTTCAAAGGCTCCAGCAGATAGCGTCCCTTCTCGATGCTCAGACGCCGGAAGATGTACTCCTCCGCATGGTGGGCGACCACGAAGCAACCGCTCTCGATGATGCCAGCCGGGTCCACGATGATGATGGTGCCGTCCTCGAACTCCGGCGCCATGCTGTCGCCCAGGACCTGCAGCGCGAAGGGCTCGGCAGCGCCACATCCACCGCTCATTCCCCGCCTCCGGGTTCTGTCGCCAGGCCCCCAGCATAGCCCGCGGTCGCGCGCCCGGCAACGAAGCCCTCAGCCCGGCTCGCCCTCGTGGTGATACTCGCCCGGCAGCCGGCCCCCCTTGCTCAATCGGATGCGCACGCTCAGATTGTGGCGTGAATCCGCGTACCGAAGGGCCTCGTCCTCGGAAATCCGTCCTCCGGAGTAGAGATCGAAGAGCGCCTGGTCAAAGGTATGCATGCCCAGCTCGGTCGCCTTCTCCATGACCTCTTTGACCTGGTCGATTTGTCCGTTCTGGATGAGCTCGCGGATATAGGGGCTCTGCAACAGGATCTCGACCGCCGGGACCCGCTTCTCATCCCGACCCATCAGCAGCCGCTGGGATACGATCGCGGTCAGCTGGAACGCGAGGTCCATATACAGCTTTTTGTGGGCGGACTCCGGAAAAAAGTTGACGATCCGCTGCAACGTCTGGCTGGCGTTGGTGGCGTGCAGGGTGGACAGGCACAGGTGTCCCGTCTCAGCATAGGCGATCGCCTGCTCCATCGTCTCGCGGTCGCGGATCTCGCCGATGAGGATGACGTCGGGCGCCTCGCGCATGGCCCGCCGGAGCGCGTCGCTGTAGGAACGCGTGTCGACGCCCACCTCACGCTGGTTGACGATCGAGCGTTTGTGCCGGTGGGAATACTCGATCGGGTCCTCGATCGTGAGGATGTGGCCGGTCTTGTGCTCGTTTCGATAATCGATCATGGACGCGAGGGTCGTCGACTTCCCCGAGCCCGTCGTGCCGACCACCAGGATCAGGCCCCGGGGCTCCATGACCAGATCCTTGAGGATCAGGGGGAGGTTGAGCGCCTCGATCGGCGGAATCTCGTGTCGGATGTAACGCACCACCATCGCAACCTCGCCCCGCTGGCGGAAGACGTTGATCCGGAAGCGGCCGAGCTCGGCGACCGCAAAGGCGAGATCCATCTCGAGCTGGTGCTCGAAGCTCCGCACCTGCTCGTCGTTCATGATCGAATACGCCAGGCCCTTTACGGTGCCGGGGGTAAGCGGGGTCTCCCCGAGGTGAGAGGTAACGCCTTCGACCTTGATGCTCACGGGCGCACCGCTGCTGAAATACAGGTCGGAGGCGTCTTTCTCGACCATCAGCTTGAGGTAGGGGGCGAGGTCCATGACCGGCTCCAGCGTGGCGCACTCGACCTAGTCTAAACGCACCCGGTAGACCTCGGCCAGCGAGGTGCATCGTCGCCGCGCCTGGGTGAGCGCGTTGCGCGTGAGCGGGACCATCTCTCCCTCTACCGCGATCCGGTACAGCGCCTCCGTGCTCGCGCCCTGCTCGATCGCCGCCCGCAGCCCGGGCGTGGCGACCAAGAGCTCGTACACGGCGAGCCGCCCGATATATCCCGTGTGATTGCACTCCTCGCATCCTCGGCCCCGGTAAAAGACCTCGTCCTCCCCTACGCCGAGGGCCTGGCGCACGGCCGGATCGGCCGGCTCGACCTCGATGCAGTGCGGGCAGTTCTGGCGCACCAGACGCTGCGCCAACGAGCCCAGGAGCGTGCTGCTCACCAAATAGGGCTCGACGCCCATGTCCAGCAGCCGGGTGATCGTGCTGGCGGCGTCGTTGGTGTGCAGCGTGCTCAATACGAGGTGCCCGGTGAGCGCGCTCTGGATCGCGATCTGGGCCGTCTCCCCGTCGCGTATCTCGCCCACCATGATCACGTCGGGGTCGTGGCGCAGGATGTGCCGCAATGCCCGGGCGAAGCTGAAGCCCGTCGCCGTGCTGACCTGAATCTGCTCGATCCCGTCGATATGATACTCGACCGGATCTTCCACCGTGATGATGTTGACGTTCTGCCTGCGCACCTCTTGCAAGGCGGCGTAGAGCGTAGTGCTCTTCCCCGAGCCGGTGGGCCCCGTGACCAATAGGATCCCGTGGTTTCTGTGCAGCAAGTCGATGAGCGCCTGCTGATCGTGCTCGTTGAACCCCAGCTCGCCGACGGCCCGCAGCCCGCTCGCCGTGTTGAGGATTCGCACCACCACGCTCTCGCCCTCCACGGTGGGCACGACCGAGATGCGCAAATCGACCACGTTGCCTTGATCGACGACACTCGCCCGCCCGTCCTGCGGCAGACGCCGCTCAGCGATGTTCATGCCGCCGATGATCTTGATGCGGCTTACAACCGCGGCCAACAGGCTCTTGCTGAAACGACGGATCAAGACCAGGCTGCCGTGGATCCTGAACAGCAGCTCGACCTCGTGCTCCTTCGGCCGAATGTGGATATCGGAGGCCTGGCGGCGTATGGCATCCAGCACCACCCCGTTGACCAGTCGCACGACGGGTTTCTCGCCGGCCAGGCGCTCGGCCTCGCGGCGCTCGCGCTCGCTGTCCTCGTCGGTGGATGCGTGCGAGGTCTCGAGCTCTTCGACCGCGGCTTCGCCGACCTGGCTCGCATAGAGGCGTTCGATCGCGCGCTCGATCTCCTGGCGGGGCGCGACCGCGTACTCGATGGGATGGCCGGTGAGAAAGCGCAGAACATCGATCGCCTCGACGTTGCTCGGGTCATCCATGGCCACCACGAGCCGACCCCGATAGGTCAACAGCGGTAACGCCGAGTAGCGCCGCGCGATATGCATCGGCACGCGGTTGACGATCTCCGGATCGATGTCGAAAGACTGCAGCTCGACGAACGGAACGTTGAGCTTGCGTGCCAGCGCATAGTGGACGGCCCGGTCGCCCACCAGCCCCATCTCCTCCAGGATCTCGCCGAGCTTCTTGTTACGATCGACCCGTTGGCGCTCCAGCGCTTCCTCGAGCTGCGCGGCCGTGATCAGTCCCTGCTCGACCAGGATCTGCCCGAGCTGCTTGGCCCCCGTCTTGACATCGGCGTCGGGCGCGTAGGCGCTCTGGCGGTCGAGCGCGCGCTTGAGCTGCCCGGTGTTGACCACCGCGCGCTCTTTGAGATAGTCGCCCAGGCGCTTGCCGCGCAGCGCACGCTGCTCGGCGACCCCGCGTGCGACCTCCGTCTCGCTCGCCAACGCCTCGTCCACCAGGACCTCGCCGAGGCGCGGGCCGATGCGATAGTCCTCGATCACGACCGTGGGGATGAACAGGCGCGCGAGCTTCCCGTCCTCGACCCGACGAAACAGGTGCACCCCGACCTTATCGACCACCGAGGCGCTCGCCTTGCCGTCGTAAGTGTCGCCGTCTTTGAACCGGACGTGGAAGCGATCCGCCGGTCCGGGGGTATTCGCCTCGCCGCTGTCGGCTCCGGACAGGGGGTGAGGCCCGACGCTCGCGACCCAGCGGCGCTTGAAGGCCAGGTAGCGCAGCTCAGCGAACGGGACCTCCAGGGCCTCGGGCGCTTCGGTGCGTAGTGTCAGGCGCTGGGTCGTGCCGTCGAGCGCCTCGAGCAGGCCGTGGACCCGCTCGCCGTCGAGGCGGTGGGCCGTGACCTCGGCGCCATGCAGCGACCCCTCCTCGCCCACGACACGCAAGGGTGCCGGCGGGAGGTCGATGGCCGTAAAGGCCTCACCTCCCGCGTCGCTGGAGGACGACGTGCTGTGGACCATTAACGAGCTCACTCCGAGAATATGGGCAACGCGCCGGGGGTAACCGCCTGCCCCGCCGGGCCGACCCTCTTGGGGTTTTCGGCACGCCGCGCTGTCTCTTGACGCCCCCGGTCCGCCCGCGGGCCGGGCGCTTCGGATCCCGGGGCCTGCGGCGGGCCCGCGAGGCGGGGCCGGGCGCCGTCGGGCGTGCCCGCGGGGTCCGGTTGCATGCTCGCCGCCGACGCGCAACACTCAAGCGCAAATGCCCGGCATACAAAAGGAACAACAGACCGGGGCCTCCCTGCAGCTGGTCGGGTCCACGGCCCGTTGCGCGGGCACTTGGACCGTGCTGAATCTCGAACCGGTCGAGACGGCCGCGGCGGGCATGAGCTGGCCCGCGAGCGGCGTGATCGAGTTCGACGTGAGCGGGGTCACCCGCATGGACACGGCGGGCGCCTGGCTGCTGGCGCGCACGGTGCGGGGACTCGAGGCGGCCGGTCGGACGGTATCCCTGCACGGGGTGCCCGCCCACGCCGAGCCCCTGCTCGCGCTCGTCGGTGAACGACCGCCGGCGCCGCAGGGCGAGCCCTTCCGCGCACCGGGGTTTTTCGAGCAGGTCGGACGCAACACGGTCGGCCATCTGCGGCAGAACCTCGGTTTCCTCGCCTTCATCGGCGAGCTTGCCCTGGCCGCCGGTGCGCAGCTGCGCCGACCCTTGCGCATCCGCTGGAGGGCGCTGCTGCACGAGCTGGAGGCGGCGGGCTGCAATGCCCTGCCCATCGTCGGGCTGCTCTCGTTCCTGCTCGGCGTGGTAATCGCCTACCAGGGCGGCGTGCAGTTGCGCTACTACGGCGCGAATATCTACATCGTCGATCTCGTGGGCCTGTCGATGCTGCGGGAGCTCGCCCCGCTGATCACGGCCATCATCGTGGCCGGGCGCACGGGCTCGGCGTACACCGCCGAGATCGGCACGATGCAGGTCACCGAGGAGGTCGACGCCCTGCGCACCATGGGCATCTATCCCATGGAGCTCCTGGTGCTCCCCAAGCTCTTGGCGCTCATCGTGGCGCTGCCGCTGCTGACCGTGTACGCCGATGTCCTCGGCGTAGCCGGCGGCATGGTGATGTCGGGCAGTCTCCTCGGCGTGCCGGCGGCGGCCTTCCTCGATCGTTTCCCCGAGGCGGTGGGCCTCAAGTCCTATCTCATAGGCATCGGTAAAGCGCCGGTGTTCGCCGCGGTCATCGCCGCCGTCGGCTGCTACCAAGGATTTCGCGTTCAGGCCAGCGCCGAGAGCGTCGGCCGCCAGACGACCGTGAGCGTGGTGCAGGCGATTTTCCTCGTCATCGTGGTCGATGCCGCATTCTCCGTGGTGTTCAGCTGGTTGGGAATCTGATAGGCCGAGCGCGATGCCCACGGAGACACCGGTCATCGAGATGAACGACGTCACCACGCATTTCGGCGACCGTCTCGTGCACGACCGAGTGAGCTTCGACATCCGCCACGGCGAGATCTTCGCGATCGTCGGCGGCAGCGGAAGCGGGAAATCGACGCTGCTGCGGGAGATGGTGGCGTTGCACCGCCCGGACTCCGGCTCGGTGCGCGTGCTCGACCACGAGGTCACCCGGCTGGTCGACGCGCCGGCGCTCGGGCTGCGGCGGCGCCTCGGGGTGCTGTTCCAGCACGGCGCCCTGTTCAGCGCACTTACCGTGATCGAGAACGTGGCCCTCCCTCTGCGCGAGCACACCGGGCTTAGCGAGGCGCTCATCCGGGAGATCGCCGTGATCAAGCTGGCGCTCACCGGATTGGATCCCGAGGCCGGCACGCTCCGCCCGAGCGAGCTTTCCGGTGGCATGCGCAAGCGCGCGGCGCTCGCACGCGCCATCGCGCTCGACCCGCAGCTGCTGTTCCTCGACGAGCCCACCTCGGGCCTGGATCCCACGGGCGCGGACGCTTTCGACGAGCTCGTCCTTCGGCTCAAGGCGTCGCTGGGACCGACCGTGGTCATGGTCACGCACGATCTCGACTCGCTGTGGCGGGTGGCCGACCGCGTGGTGTTGCTCGGCGAGGCCCGCGTGCTCGGGATGGGGACGATGGAGGAGCTCGCCGGCTCGGCCGATCCGAACCTACAAGCCTTCTTCGCCGGGCCGCGCGGCCGCGCGGCACGCCGACACCCATGAACGCCAAGGTCAACTACGTGCTGCTCGGGGTGTTCGTGCTGATTTTGGGGGCAGCGTTGATCGGCGCCGTGCTGTGGCTCAGCGTAGGCGGCCCGCGGGAGGATTACGAGCGCTACGTCGTTTATATGACGGAGTCGGTCGCCGGCCTGGGGACAAACGCCGCCGTGCGCTACAAAGGCGTCGAGGTCGGCCGCGTGCAGGAGATCGAGATCGATCCGGAGCACCCGGAGCGGATCAGGCTGCTCATCGAGGTGCAGCCCGACACCCCCGTCAAGACCGACACGGTAGCGACGCTGGAGATGCAGGGGCTGACGGGGTTCGTCACCGTCAACCTCACCGGCAGCAGCCGCGAGGCCCCACCGCTCCAAGCCGAGCCGGGCGAGCGCTATCCGGTGATCCCGAGCGAGCCGTCACTGCTCGGTCGGCTCGAGGACCGCGTCTCGAGCCTGCTCGCCAGCCTCGACGAGACCGCCCGTCGGCTGAACGCGTTGCTCGATGAAGAGAACCGGCGCGCCGTGGGCGAAATCCTGCGGCATCTGGAGACCTCGAGCGCGCGCGTGGCCGAGCATTCGGAGGCGCTCGGCACATCGCTCGATCATCTCAACGCGACCCTGGCGCGCACGCGCGAGACCGCGGCCGACCTGCCCGCGCTCACCGAGGATCTGGCCCGCGGCGCCGCGGCCGTCGAGCGCATGGCAGAGGAGATCCGACGCGCCGGGACGGCCGTGCGTGAGACGGTCGAGGCGAGCGGGGGCGACGTGGAGCGCTTCACCCGCGACGCGCTCCCACAGGCCGCCGCGCTGGTCGGCGAGCTGCGGGCCGCGGCGGCCAATCTGCGGCGGGTGAGCGAGCGGCTCGAGCGCGACCCCGGGATTCTGATCCGCGGCGCACCCGTCCCGCCCCCGGGCCCCGGGGAGAGCGCACCGTGAGCGGCCCGGGTGGCGGTGCGCGAGCGTCGATCGGGCTGGCGCTGGCGTTCCTCGCCGGCTGCGTAGGGTTGCCGGGCGCCCCCGAGGCGCACGGCGAGCGGACCTTCCTGCTCGAGGCCTCGCTCGAAGCCGCGGCCGTGGAGCCGCCGAAGGGAGCGTGCCGGAGCCTGATCGTGAGCCCGCCGCAGGCGGCTCCGGGTTTCGCCACCTCGCGCATGGTCTACCTGCGCGTGCCCCATCAGATCGAATACTTCGCCTTCCATCGCTGGGCCGACACCCCGGCGCGGATGCTCGCCCCCTTGATGGTGGGGGCGCTCGAGGCCAGCGGACTGTTCAGGCACGCGGTGCTCGCGCCCGCGCCCGTCGACGCCGAGCTACAGCTCGACACCCACCTGCTGCGCCTCGGGCAGCGTTTTCCGGGGGACGAGAGCAGCCCGAGCGCGATCGAGCTGGTCGTGCGCATCGCCCTCTTCGACCGAGAGCGCGGTCGCATGCTCGCCCACCGCGAGATCGCGATCCGCGAGCCCGCCTCCGAACGCTCCCCCTACGCCGGCGCACAGGCGGCGAACCGCGCCGTGGCGGCCTTCCTGGACGAGCTCATCGCCACCGCCCGCGCGGCGACCGCCTCCCTCGGATGCGAGGACTGAGCCCGGCGGCCCGCTACGGGGCGCGCGGCGTTTCCGGGGGCGGCGGCGTGCCGAACAGCTCCTCGTCCCGACGGCCCGTGATCACCGCCTCGACCTCCTCGAGCAACCCCGGGGCCTCGCGCCGACGCCGGGCGGCCTCCCACGCCGGGAACACGTTCTGCTCCTCGCGCCCCTCGTGCTTGGCCAGCATGCCGGACAGCAGACCCGCGAGCACCTGAAGCTCGAGCAAGGCGTCCTCGCCCCCCTCGGCGCTCAGGCACTCGAGCGTGCTCACTTGGGCGAGGATCTCCTCGTGCTCGTGACGCATTTGCGCCACGGGGGCCTGCGCGCCCTGGTCGGCGACCCCGGTGAACTGCGGGGCCAGGATCTCGTTCTCGACGTGGATATGGCGGCGCAGCGCGCGGCCGAGCTCCTCGACCAGCGGCCGCGCGGATGAAAGATCACCCGCGTTGAGCAGCGCGAGGATGCGGGCGAAAAGAGCGTTCGCTCGCTGGTGGTCCTGCGTGAGAAAGTCACGCAGGTCCGTCGCCCGCGCCGGCTGATGGCGCTCGACCCGGACGCGCCAGGCGTTCGGTCCCGGCGTGACGCGCCAGCGCAGACGACCGCGCAGATAGAGATTGGCCGACTCGAGCAGCAGCTCGGGGGGCTCGGCGAGCAACAGCTCCGCCGCCTCGCCGTCGCCGAGCCCCTCGAGCAGATGGAAGAGCTCGACTTGCAGGCGGGAGCGGGCCGTGTCGCGAAGGTCGATCTCTCGAGCAGGTGGTGTCATCACCGCGTTCCGCTCCGGCATCGGTCGGCCCGGTTGATAATCGATGCTCCCCCTGCCCGTCGCGCACCACCTTGACTTCCGTCAACGCAACGGCCCGACGGCAACGGTGACAAAAATCAATGCTCAAGTCACCGAATTCTGCAATGGTATTGGCTTAAGACAGTCTCGGCGGCCTAAGAGAGCGCCGTGCACGATCTGCCGTCCACCCCTTCCGCGCAACAGGCCTTCGCGCTCGCGATCTCGATCGAGCGCCACAACCGTCACCGGTTCCACGAATGGGCGAACCGATTCCGCCCGTACGACGGTGAGGTCGTGCGCTTTCTCGAGGACCTCGCGGAAGAGGAGCGCGCGCATGAGGACGAGCTGCTGGCCGCCTATCGCACCCTGTTCGGTGACCAGGAAATCGAAGAGGCGCTGCCGCTGGCGCTGGGGCGCTACCAGAGCGGCCTCGAGCGCGTCAACGCGCATTACTTCATCATCGACGCGCCCTCCGCCGCCACTCTGCTGCGGGCCGCGCTGGACATCGAGCGCTATACACGGGAATTCTATACAGAGCTGCTCGCACGAACCGAAGACCCGGACGAGGCCGCCGTGTTCGAGCGTCTGGCCGCGTTCGAAAAGGAGCATGAGCGCGAATTCGAGCGCCGATTGCAGGCGGTCGCGGCCGCCGGCTAAGCCGAGGACGCGCCACGGGCGCCGATAGCAGCGCCGGCGGCGCGGCCGCGTCGCACGGCCCCGATCAAGTTGAGCGCCAGCCCGAGCCAGGCACCGGCCAGGATGAGGGCCGCGGCGTACGCCCACGCGCCCGGGCGCAGCGTCGCCGGCAGCGTGAGCGCAACGCCGAGCGCATGCGCCGTGAACTGCCCGGCCATGGCACGCGGCGGGATCAATACCATCATGTTGGGCATCGGGCTGCGCCGCGCCCAGGGCGTGGGCCAGCCGCGCGCGCGCTGCAGGTGCAGCCAGACGAGGAACGGCACGATCCGATAGAGCATCCCGCTGATCAGCGACACCGCGAAGCCCACAATGTAGAGCGCCGCGATCGGCGCATCGAGGCGCTCGGGGGCCCCTGGCCAAGCGCCCGCCTGCCGGACGGCCCAGAGCACGACGCAGCCGAGCAGCGCCCCCATCCCGAGCCACCAATAATAGATCGACGCGTCCGTCGCCGCCCGCCGGCGACGCACGAGGCGGGCCAGGGTCAGCACCGCGAAGCACGCGAGCACCGCGGCGCCGACCAGACCGGTCCCCGTCCGGGCAGCGTCCACGCCCAGCGCCGCAGCGAGCGACCACGCGAGCAGCGCGAGGCCCCCCGCGGGCACGAGCGCACGGCCGGCCCATTCGGGGTACGCCGGGGTCCCGTGCAGCATCGGCACCACTTGCTGGGCGACACCCATCACCAGCAGGCCCGTCCAGCCGACCAACCCCCACGCGAGGTGCACTTCGCTCAGCCACGGCCCGGCCAACGCCATCCCCGTATGGCGACCCGTGGCGGCGACCCCCAGCAGCACCGTGACCGCCAGCGCCGCGAGCGCCCAACGCATCCCGCCCACCGCTGGATGGCGCAACGGGCTGCGCACCGCGGCGCCCGCCGCGGCAATCACGAATGGCACGAGGGCACCGAGCAGCCCGCCGAGCCCGGCGACGAGCAGCGGCCCGATATTCAGTGCGAGACCCGCGGCGAACGCCGCCGTGCCGAGCGTCAGGGCGCCGTGGGCCAGAGCGGCCAGGCGCTGCACCCGCGGCACAGGCGCACGGGCGACCACCGCAAGGAGCTGGAGCAGGGCCCCGAGCATCACCATCGTCATGAAGCCCAGCGTGAGCAGGTGCACGAGCGCGACGGTCGCCGGGGACCAGCGGCCCGCGAGGGCCCCCGGCCCCGCTACCATCACCGACCCCGCCGCCGCGACGCCGAACAGCGGCGCCGTGAGGAAGAACCGCAACGGCACGCTCAGCGGCGGGGTGTGCCCGAGGGCGAGGCGCGCGATCGTCACTGATCGGCCCGCACGAGCCGGAGGGGGCCCGGCATCTGTGTTCCGGACGGACATCGTGTCACGACGATCGGCGAGACGGGGATTCGGCCTTAAAAGGGTACTGACCCCTTTTCATTCTTCGATGTGGCGGGGCGGGCGCGTCAGATCAGCTTGGAGAAGCGCTGCGCCTGCTCTTGCTGCAGGTAGCGGTCGAAGACCGTGCAGATGTTGCGAATGAGCAGCCGACCGGCCGGCTCGACCTCGATCGTCCGGTCGCCGAGCGTGAGCAGCCCGTCGGCCGCCATCGTGTCCAACGCGGCACGCTCGGGGGCGAAGTACTCGGCGAAGTCAATCCCGAACCGCGTCTCGATCGCCCCCATGTCGAGCCGGAAGTGACAGATCAGCTCCATGATGACGGCCCGGCGCAGGCGGTCGTCGGCGTCGAGGACGACGCCGCGCATCACCGGAAGCCGCCCGGCGTCGATGCGCGCGTAGTAGGGCTCCCGATCACGAACGTTCTGGCTGTAGCAGTCCGCCACCTTGCTGATCGCGGTGATGCCCATCGCCACGATGTCGCAGTCGCCGTGGGTCGTGTAGCCCTGGAAGTTGCGCGTGAGCGTGCCGTCCTCCTGCGCACGCACCAGCTCGTCGTCCGGCCGCGCGAAATGGTCCATGCCCACGTAGACATAGCCCGCGTCGGTCAGGCGCTCGACGGCGTGCTGCAAGATCTCGAGCTTCTCCTGTGGGCCGGGCAGGTCCTCGGCGCGGATGCGCCGTTGCGGCTTGAATCGCTCCGGCAAGTGGGCATAGTTGTAGACCGCGAGCCGATCGGGCCGCAGCGCGAGCACCTTCTCGAGAGTGCGCTCGAAGCTCGCGACGCTCTGATGCGGGAGGCCGTAGATCAGATCGAGGTTGACCGACCCGAAGCCCCGCGCCCGCGCCGCGTCGATCACCGCCCGCGTCTGCGCCTCGCTCTGGATCCGATTGACCGCTCGCTGCACATCGGGATCGAAATCCTGCACGCCGATGCTCACGCGATTGAAGCCGAGCTCGCGCAACAGCGCGACCGTCCCGGCATCGACGGTCCGTGGATCGAGCTCGATCGAGTAGTCACCCCCGTCGTCGTCGCGCAGCCGGAAGCGGCGGGCCGTCTCGGCCATCAGCGCGCCCATCTGCTGGGCACTCAGGAATGTGGGCGTGCCCCCGCCCCAGTGCAGCTGATCGACCACCCGGTCCGGCGCGAAGAGCTCGGCCTGCAGGGCGATCTCGCCCTGCAGGCGCTTGAGGTAGGGCTCGGCCAGCGCCCGGTTCTTGGTCACCACCTTGTTGCAGGCGCAGTAGAAGCACAGGGTGGCGCAGAACGGAATGTGAAAGTACAGCGACAACGGGCGGGGTGGCGCCACGGCGTGGCTCGCCTCGGCGCAGCGCCGGTAATCGGCCTCGCCAAAGCCCTCGTGGAACTGCACCGCCGTCGGATAAGACGTATAGCGCGGCCCCGACGCGTCGTAGCGCCGGATCAGCTCGGGATCGAAGACAATCGTCGCGTTCACGGTCCGCTCCCGGGGCGGTGCAGCCGGCGCCCCGGCACCCGCGTTGCCCTGGGAGGCTCATCCTCCCACCGAGCCCGGGGACCGGCATTGACCTCGGTCAACCGCCTCCGGAGAGGGGCGCGGCATCCCCGCCGCATCGGTAGATCCGGGCGGCCCGCAGCAGGTCCCGCCCCAGCAGCCCCCAGGCCGCCGCCTGGGCGGCCGCGGCGGGATAGACCCAGGGGTCGGGCCGCAGCGCGGCGAGGACCAGCAGCGCCAGCCCGACCGCATGCGTCAGGAGCTGGCGCCGGGCCCATCGCTCGGGCAGGATCGCGCCCAGGGTAGCCGGCGCCCCGCGTCCCTGGAACCCCGCGTGCAGCCAGACGAGAAACGGAACGATCTTGTAGAGCATGCCGCTGATCACCGAGCCGGCGAAGCCCACGATGTACAGCACGCCCCCGAGCACCGCCGGCCTGCTCCCGCCCGGCCCGGCGGCCCCAACAACGGTGACCGCGGCGCAGGCCAGCAGGCTCGCCATCCCGAGCTGCCAGTGGCGCAGCATGGGATCGGCCCGCCGGCGCCGGCGGCGGGCGAGCACCCCCAGGGTGGCGCCCGCAAAGCCCGCCAGAGCCAGCATAAGCCCCGCTCCCGTGAGGCCCGCCCCGGCCCCGGACCATGCCACCCCGATCGAGCCTCCGACCAGCAGCGCCGCGAGCAGCGGCCCTAGAGCGTGTTGCAGCCACAGGGGATAGGCCGGGGTGACCTGGAACATGGGGACCAGCTGGTAGGCCACCCCGACCACCAGGACCCCGACCCAGCCGATGAGCGCCCAGCCGGCGTGCAGATCGGTCAGCCACCGTACCCGATCCAGGCCGCCCACGAGATAGGCGAGCACCAGAGTCACCCCCAGCGCCCCCGCCGCCGCCAGCCCCAGCACCGCCAAACGCATCCCCCGCGCGGTCGGGTCGCGCGAGCGGGCGCGTCCCAGGGCGCCGCCGGCGGCGACGACGAAGCCGAGCACGGCCGGGCCGAGCAGGACGCTCGCCCCGGCCAGCCAGGCCTCGCGCCCGCTCCACAGCCCCGCGGCGAGCGCGAGCGTGCCCGGGACCAAGAGCGCGTGCACTGCTGCGGCCCAGCGGCGCGCGTTGCGGACCGTGACGCCTACCACCACCGGCAACAGCTGGAAGACGGCCCCGAACATGGCCATGGCCACCACGCCGAGGGTCAGCAGGTGAGTCAGGGCCAGCGCCGGGGGGCTCCAGCGGCTGGCCAAGGCGGACGGCCCCGCCAAGGCGAGCCCGACGGCGGCCAGCACGCCGAACACGGGCGCGGTCAGAAAAAACCGCAAGGGCACGTCGATGGGTGGCGCCTGGTCAACGTCCGGACGTGCAGGGCCCGCGGCGGCGCCCGAACCGAGCGCTTCGCTCACGGCGCCTCTTCGCCGCGGCGCCAGATCAGGATCTCATAGGCCGTGTGCGCCCCGGGGCGCGTGCGGTAGTCGAAGCCGAGGGCGAGAAGCCTCGGGTAGAGCAGGCACGGCTCGCGGCGATGGCGCATGCACAGGTACTCGCCGGGCCGCAGGGTCTCAAGCTCCGCCAGCACCCGCACCAGGGGCTCCGGAGGCGGCAGGGCACTGACATCCAGCACGCGCTGGCGGGCCGCCGCGGGCGCCATCGGCTCAGGCGCCCGTCGCACGCCGCGAGGGCGCCCCTGCCAGCAGGGCCGCGGCCTCCTCCTCCGCCACGAGATCGTCCATGATCGGATAGAGGATCGCCTCCTCCTTGGCGTTGTGCTGCCGCATCAGCACCAGCAGGGTTTCGGCGGCGTCGAGGAAGCGCTGCTCGTCCCGGGACCCGAGCGCGTCACCCATGGCGCGCATCAGCGCCCGCATCCGGTCGTGCTCCCCGCGCATGACCTGCGTGGGGCCGGTGGTGCCGAGGGCCGGCTCGATCCGGGGGAACAACGTCTGCTCCTCGAGCTCGATGTGCGCCTCGGTGACGGATCGAAAGGCGTCGAACGCCCCGTCGGCGTCTTCCCAGCGGCCCGCCGAGACGGCCGACTCGCCGCGCGCGAGCAGCTCGTCGCAGCGCCCGTGCACGGCGGTGAGGTGATCGCTGATCATCGTCATGCGTCTCGTCCCTGGAGGCGATGACGTGCGATTCTCGGCCCTTATCGCCCGTCGACGCCTTGATGGACGTCAAGGCGCTCGGGCCGGCGCGACGGTGCAATATCGGGTGGTCCACGAGCTCGCCGCGATGCCGCCGACGATCCGCATGCCCTGGATGCCCGACCCGCTGCGGGCCGCCCGCCTCGGCGTGGCGTGCCTGCCCGCGGGCGTGCACGCCGAGCTGCTCGTGCGCGGTTGGAATCACCTCGCCCAGGGTCAGGCCTACGCCGAGCAGCTCGCTCCATTGGAAGGCAAACGGATCTGCCTGGAGGTGGTCGACGCCGGCGTGCGCTGCCGCCTGACGGTCTACGGGGGCGAGCTGAGACGCGATCCCACCGCCGCGCCCGCGGACGTCACCATTCGGGGCCGATTCGACGACCTCCTGCGCCTCGCGCTGCGCGTCGAGGATCCGGACACGCTGTTCTTCGCCCGGCGGCTGTCCATCGAGGGGGAGACCGAGTCGGGGCTGCACCTGAAGAACGTGCTCGACGCCCTGGAGCTCGACTGGGACGCGCACCTCGAGGCCGCCTTCGGCGCCCCGCTGGCCCGCTGGCTCCGGCGCCTGCCGTTGCCGGCGCTGGCGGCGGCGGTGGGTCGCGGGCTCAGCCGGCGCCTTGCCGCCGTCGACGAGGCCGAGGCGCCTCCGTCGCCCGCGGGGGCACGAAGCGCAGCACGCGCTCGACCACCGGCGCGTTGAGGCGCGCCTGCGCCTCGAACCGACCCTGATAGGCCAGCTCTTCCTGACCCAGCTCGTAGCAGTTCGAGCCGCTGATATCCATCAACAGGGCCGGTATCCCGGCCTCACGGAAGGCGTACTCGCGCTTGAGATAGAACTGGCTGCAGCACATGCCCATGTAGGCCTCGATGCCGCGCGCGCGCAGCCGCGCCAGCGTCTCGCGCAGGTGCTCGAAGTTGCGTATGGTGATCACCGACAGCCCCCGCTCGCGCCCGAGCCGGTAGACCTCGCCCACCTCGCAACGCCCGCACTCGGGGCAGCCCTCGCGATGGCGGTACTTGCACCAGGTGGGCTTCGCGCAATAGGGCACCAGCACGACCTCGGCGCGTCGCAGCAGCTCGGTCGTCTCGCCCGCGCCGTGCGGATCGTGGACCATCAGGGTGTTGACCTGTCCCGGGGTGAGGCCGAGGGCGCGCCGCTGGGCACGCCGGGCCGACGCCCGCGCGAGCACCCGGACCACGTCCTCATCGCCGAGGCCCACGAGCTCGCGGTCGCGCGTGGCGAGGAACGCGCGCCCGACCGCCACGACGCGCTCGAGGCGCACGCCGGCGAGCCGCGCGGCCAGCCCCTCCAGCAGCCGCGGCGGGCGCAGCTGCACCGCGCCTGTCAACCGGGCCCGGCGCACGCGCCCGTCCGCGACCTCCAGCGCGGCGTAGAGCACCCCGCCGGCGGTCTTCTCGAACGCCTCGTAGGC